>JFJP01005322.1_pt1 | contig 39638 bp, 30 predicted proteins | sample 431651 | NCBI WGS metagenome assembly JFJP01 (sample SAMN02602958, study PRJNA72255) | Microbial mat metagenome, whole genome shotgun sequencing project. | biome: fresh water; feature: sink hole; material: water; isolation source: purple microbial (photo- and chemosynthetic) mats found in... | reverse complement strand
CTGCCGCACATGGTGGGGCTGTTTACCGACTCCAAGGCCGACCAGGCGTTCTGGTTCGGCGCGGTTTCTTTTGCCTTTGGCATCGCCAATTTCTTCGGCTCGCCGATTCTGGGTGCCTTGTCGGACCGGTTCGGGCGTCGCCCGGTGTTGCTCATCGGATTCTCCGGGCTGGCCTTCAATTTCTTCATGACGGCCGCTGCGACGAGCCTGTGGATGCTGGTGTGGGTGCGCCTGATTGGCGGCGCGATGCAGGCCAATATTGCAGTGGCGAATGCCTACGTGGCCGACATCACACCGCCGCAGGACCGCGCCCGACGTTTTGGCTTGCTGGGTGCCATGATGGGCGTTGGTTTCATTTTGGGGCCAGCCATCGGCGGTGTGATGGGCAGTGTCGATGTGCGCTTGCCGTTCATCGCATCCGGCTCGCTGGCGGTAATCAACTGGATTTATGGCTACTTTGTGTTGCCGGAGAGCCTGCCAGTTGCACAACGCGCACCGTTTGTCTGGCGTAGTGCCAACCCGGTGTCGTCCTTGCGCGGGCTGGTGGGTCTCGGTGGCGTCGGGCCACTGGTGGCAGTGATTGCCCTGAGCACACTGGCGCAGTTCATGCTGCACTCCACGTGGGTACTGTTCACCACATTCAAGTTTGGCTGGGGACCGCATGAGACCGGTCTGTCACTGATGCTGGTGGGACTGGTCAATGTGGTGATGCAGGGCGTATTGCTCAAGCACGTGCTCAGGCGCATATCTCCCCAGCAGTTGTCCATCATCGGGCTGTGCTCGGCGGCGCTTGCCTATGCGGCCTATGGCCTGGTGACGCAACCGTGGATGTTTTTTCTCGTCATCGTTCTCAACATGGCTTCCGCGGCGACCGGTTCGACACTGCAAAGCATCGTATCGAGCGCGGCCGATGCCAATGTGCAGGGGCAGACGCTGGGTGCAGTGTCGTCCCTCAACAGCATGATGGCCGTGATAGCGCCTCTGGCGGGTGCTGGTCTGCTGGCACTGGTCTCTGGTGCGCCAGCGGGCAGCGTCCAACTGGGGTTGCCCCTGTTTGTAGCGAGCTTTATTCAGCTGATCTCGCTGGTCCTGGCGATCTGGCATTTTCAACACCGGCGCGTTGTCCTCGCTGGATCTTCCAAGGTTTGATCTTATGGCCCACCAACGCATCCTGATTCTCGATTTTGGCTCGCAAGTTACGCAACTCATTGCCCGGCGCGTGCGTGAGGCCCACGTGTTTTGTGAAGTGCATCCGTGCGATGTCAGTGACCAGTGGGTGCGAGACTACGCCAAGGACGGCAACCTCAAGGGCGTCATTCTCTCCGGCAGCCACGCCAGTGTGTATGAGGAGGCTACTGACAAGGCCCCACAGGCGGTGTTTGAATTGGGTGTTCCGGTGCTGGGCATCTGCTATGGCATGCAGACCATGGCACAGCAACTTGGCGGCAAAGTGGAAGCAGGAAAAACGCGCGAGTTTGGCGCGGCACAGATCCGCGCCCGCGGCCACACCCGGCTGTTCGATGGCATCCAGGACATCACCAATGCCGACGGGCATGGCCTGCTCGACGTCTGGATGAGCCATGGCGACAAAGTCACCGAACTGCCACCCGGATTCAAGCTGATGGCGTCCAACGATGCCTGTCCGATTGCCGGCATGGCCGATGAAGCCCGTCGTTTTTACGCCGTGCAGTTTCACCCGGAGGTGACCCACACGCGGCAGGGTAGCGCCATCCTCAACCGTTTTGTGCTGGACATCTGCGCCACGCGAGCGGACTGGATCATGGGCGACTACATCGCCGAAGCGGTGGAGAAAATCCGCGCCCAGGTGGGAACGGAAGAAGTCATCCTGGGCCTTTCAGGGGGCGTGGATTCGTCGGTGGCCGCCGCCCTGATTCACCGCGCCATTGGCGACCAGCTCACCTGTGTGTTTGTCGACCATGGCCTGCTGCGCCTGAACGAGGGTGACATGGTGATGGACATGTTTGTGGGCCAACTGCACGCCAAGGTGGTGCGAGTGGATGCCAGCGACCAGTTTCTGGGGCACCTCGCCGGCGTGATGGACCCGGAGGCCAAGCGCAAGATCATTGGACGTGAATTTGTGGAGGTCTTTAAGGCTGCAGCGCTTACGCTGACTGCGCAGGACGCTAGCAAAAAAGGAGCAACGTTTCTGGCCCAAGGCACCATTTACCCGGACGTGATCGAGTCCGGCGGCGCCAAGAACAAGAAGGCGGTCACCATCAAGAGCCACCACAACGTCGGTGGGCTGCCCGAGCAACTCGGGCTCAAATTGCTGGAGCCGCTGCGCGAACTCTTTAAGGATGAAGTACGGGAACTCGGCGTTGCGCTCGGTCTGCCGCACGACATGGTGTACCGCCACCCGTTCCCCGGCCCCGGTTTGGGTGTTCGCATCCTTGGGGAAGTGAAGAAGGAATACGCCGACTTGCTGCGCCGTGCCGATGCGATCTTTATCGAAGAACTGCGCAACTTTATCGACCCCGATAGCAGCAAGAGCTGGTATGACCTGACCAGCCAGGCCTTCACTGTGTTTCTGCCGGTCAAAAGTGTGGGTGTGATGGGTGATGGCCGGACCTACGACTATGTGGTGGCCTTGCGCGCCGTGCAGACCAGCGACTTCATGACCGCCGACTGGGCCGAGTTGCCCTACGCGCTACTGAAGAAAGTGTCTGGCCGCATCATCAATGAAGTGCGCGGCATCAACCGTGTGACGTACGACGTGTCGAGCAAACCACCGGCAACCATTGAGTGGGAATGAACTTACAGTTGCAAATGGCGGTCATCACCGACGCTCCGAAATTCGCTTGTCACATTCCGCTGTAGCAAGGCAACTGCAACACGCGATTCTGGCTTGACCGAATCAATGCGAACAAGGTTCCGATGCTGGCATTCCTGGGCGGCGCGGATGACGGTAAGCCCTCCGATGCTTGCGCCGCGTACTGAGTACCTAATTTGTGAAGGCGAATTGACATGAAAACAAGCTTACGGGCCCGTTTTGCCCTAGCTGTTGCCCTATCAGCAGCAACAGCAACGGTAACGACACCCGCTGTCGCGCAACAAAGCCGCCAAGTGCCAGCCTATGACAAAAGCCAAACGCGAACAGTGCTGAACCGCAGTGTTTTCTACCTGCCGCAGTTCGGTGCGGTGTACCGGGAGAAGTTTGCCGTGCTCCTGTCACGTGTGCCCGGTGTGCGGGGCGTCATCATCCACAACCACGGTTGCGGCGGCATGCGGGGCTGGGAAACCCCCGTTGCACAGTTCTACAACCGTGAAGGCTTCGCTGTCATCACACCGGAGTTTGTGACCCGGGAGGGCAACAAGACTGGCTGTCCAGGCGGCTCATCGGCAGAAATGCTCATACTCGCGGGGGAGCGAGCACGGGAGGGCATCTACACAGCCATGAACCCGGCACGGCTGGACGCACGGGGTGACGATATTGAAGAAGCAATTCGCTGGGTGAAAACACTGACCGCATTGCCCATCTTCTTGAGCGGACACAGCGAGGGATGCCGCACCACGTACCACTGGAACCGCGGTGATCCACAGGTCAAAGGGGGAATCTGCCACAAGCAAAGCATCAGTCGCCAGTACGACCATCTTTGGAAATGGGACACTCGGCTACCCATGTGGTCGTCTATCGAAGATGAAGACCCATGGGCAGGCGGAACCAAAGATCTGCCAGCGGTTGGGTTTCAGGACAAATTCAAAGACAACCCTCAGAATCTGACAGAGTTTCGTTTTCCCGGCAACAGTCATGATCCTCTGGTACGCCCAGGCGAAGGGCAAAGCTTGCGGGAGTGGCTGAACCGGCAAGTGGTGTTGCCACCGCTGAAAGGGCAAAACGGATTCAACTACGAGGACGTTTTGCCAGCGCTGCAAGATGCAGTGCGCAAAGCTGCTTTGTAAGTCACAACACGGAACGTGATTTGAGTAGGCTTTGCGGAGTCTCGCGCACCCCGAGGATTGGTTACCATACCGTGGTTTCTGCGATGGTGCTCAACTTCAGTGAGGTAGTCTTGAATGAGTTGGTTTAAACGAACGTTGCAAGGGTTTGGTGTATTGGTAATTGCGGGCGCGGTGGGTGGCAGCCTGTATGTGCGCAACACCTTTCCGGTGATGGACGGCGTATTGCACGCTCCCGGAGCAAAGGCGCCCATTCACATAGAGCGCGATGCGTCCGATGTCACGCATATAAAGGCCAGCACGCCGCAGGATGCCTGGTTTGCATTGGGCTACGTGCATGCCCAGGAGCGTGGCTGGCAGCTGGAGTTCAACCGGCGGGTGATGCGCGGCGAGCTGTCAGAGATTCTGGGTGCGCCTGCGCTGGAGACCGACAAGCTGATGCGCACCTTGGGCATCGTGCGCGCGGCCCAGTTTCAGTGGGACGGGTTGCCACGTGAAGGGCGCGAGGCGCTGCAGCGCTATGCCGACGGCATCAATGCATTTAACAAAACCAGCAGCCAGTCTTTGCCGCCTGAGTTTCACCTTTTGCGCATCAAGCCCGGCACCTGGACGCCTCAGGACAGCGTGGGCTGGTCGATCATGATGGCGCTGGACCTTGGCGGCAACTGGGGGCTGGAGTTTGCCCGATTGACTGCTGCGCAGCATCTTCCAACCGACCGTTTGTGGCAGTTGCTCGCGCCCTATGGCAAGGAGTCTCCAGTCGCCAAAATTGACCTGGCAAAGCTGTATGCGGACCTGGGTGTTTACAAGCCTGGGACCGCTGCCCAGACCCACGATGCTCCTAAAACAGGAGCTGTTCCCGCAACCCCGGTAAGCGCCAGCGGGCTTTTTAATGCGAATATGCTGGCTCAAGCGCAGGACTGGTCGACTCAATTTGTTGACAACCTGGGTGCGGTAGAAGGCAAAGGCAGCAACAACTGGGTGGTCGCCGGAAGCAACACGGTCAGCGGCAAGCCCTTGCTGGCCAACGACCCGCATCTGGGCTTGAGTGCGCCGGCCATCTGGTACTTTGCCAGCATGCAGGCACCGGGCATGAAGGTGGTTGGCGCTACATTTCCGGGCCTGCCCTTTGTGGTGCTGGGCCGCACCGAAAAAGTGGCATGGGGCGTGACCAACACCGGTCCCGACGTGCAGGATCTCTACCTTGAGGAACTGCACCCGAGCGACCCCACCCTGTACCGTGTACCCGATGAAAATGGCCAGCCCAGTTGGGCGCGTTTCAAAAACCGCCGCCAGGTGATCAAGGTGAAAGGGCAGGCGGATGTGTTTTTCAATTCGCGCATGACCCGGCATGGACCGGTGATCACCGACGCGCAGAAAACCCACCAGGACGTGCTCAATACCGGCAAGTACGTGCTGGCATTGCGCTGGGCAGCGCTGGATTCGGACAACCAAACGATCATGGCAGGCGTGCGGTCGAATCGCGCTCAAAGTGTGGCGGAATTCAAAACGGCCCTTGATACCTGGCATTCGCCTATGCAGAATTTCGTCATGGCCGATGTGGAAGGCACCATTGCGTTCAAGGCGGCCGGTCGGGTGCCGATGCGCCGGGCCGACAACGACATCATGGGACAGGCGCCATCCCCCGGATGGGACGCCCGCTACGATTGGGACGGCTGGATTGCGGCAGCCGACACCCCCGAGGACGATGGTGCCAAGGGATGGATCGCCACCGCCAACCAAAAGATCACACCAGAGGGCTACAAGTTCTTCCTGGGTCAAGACTTTGCGCTGCCCCATCGTTTTGACCGCATTGAGGCCTTGCTGGCAGCGACCCCCAAGCACGATGCCGCCAGCATCCAGAAGATCCATGCTGACCAGCTTTCATCGGCCACCCAGCGCCTGCTGCCGGTGCTGCAAAAAGCGCAGACCAGCCACCCGCTGGGCGCGGCCGCCTTGGCACAGGTCAAGGGCTTTGATGCGGTGATGCGTGCGCAGGCCGCCGCTCCTCTGATCTTTGCCGCCTGGGCCGATGAAATGGCACGCGGCCTGGTTGAGCCCAAACTGGGCGCAGCGGCGTTCAAGAGCCTGTACGGCAAACGCCATTTCCGCTTCACGGTGGAAGAAGCGCTGCTGGGACCGGACCCCTGGTGGTGTGCTCCCAAGACATGTGCAGAACACGTGAACGCGGCGTTGGACCGTGCACTCAATCGCTTGCAGGCCAGCTATGGCGCGGATGTGGCCCAATGGCAATGGGGCAGGGCGCATGTGGCTCGCAGCGAGCATCGCCCCTTCAGCATGGTGGCACCACTCAACAAACATTACGAAGTGCGCACGCCCACCGGCGGTGACGGCTTCACTGTCAACGTGGGGCAATACTGGCTCAATGACGAGAAGACACCGTTTGCCAACCGCCACGCGGCGTCGATGCGCACCGTGTTTGACCTGAGCAACCTGGAGAACTCGCAGTTCATCTACCAGACGGGCCAAAGCGGTCTGGTGTTTTCCAGCCGCTACCAGGATATGGCCACCGAATGGGCGCAAGTGTCGTACCGCCCATTGCAGCTCGAACCGGCCAGGATCGTGCACTCACTGACATTGAAGCCCTGAGCGGTGGCATATGTATCTGCCACCCCAGTTCAAGGCCGAAGAACAGGCCCATGCTGCCCAACTGATGCGCGAGCATCCTTTCGCAATGCTGCCTGAGTCCCACACGGCCATGCGTTCGGTCTATGCAACCGGCAATGCGAAGGAACAGGCATTGGGGCGCTGGATGGACCAACTCGGTCTGGCTTAACCAAAGGATTTGACATGCGTTCTATCTTCGGCGTCTTGAGTCTGCTGGTGGTGTTGGCCATTGTGGGAATGCTGGCCAAGAAGCAGCTCGGTTCGGTGCAGGAGATCAAGGTTCCAACGTCACCGGGGACTCCTGCTGTCAGCATTTCCGCGGACCCAGGTGCCAACGTGCAACAGCAGTCGCAGCAAGTTCAGCAGCAGTACAAGGCGGCGGTAGAGGCGGCGGTGCAGCAACCGCGGCCAATGCCTGACGAGAAATAGTGTCATTTTCCCTCTTTAGGCCCATGGATAGTGCGTAAGCAGCTACCAAATGCATAGCAGTATGGACGACGAACGTTTCATGCGTGCTGCGCTGGATGCAGCATTGGTTGCGGCTGATGCGGGCGAAGTGCCGGTCGGCGCGGTGGTGGTGAAGGACGGGCGGGTCATTGCCACCGGCCATAACGCCCCTGTCGGCACCCACGACCCCACGGCGCACGCGGAAATCATCGCCTTGCGTGAAGCCGCCAGAGTGCTGGGCAACTACCGGCTTGACGGATGCGAACTCTTTGTCACGCTGGAGCCCTGCGCGATGTGCTGTGGCGCAATACTGCATGCGCGCCTGGCCCGCGTGGTGTTTGGTGCCGCGGATGCCAAGACCGGCGCCGCAGGCTCGGTGCTGAATCTGTTTGCGCAACCGCAACTCAATCACCACACCGAAGTGCAGCAGGGCGTGCTGGGGCAGGCATGTGGACAGGCTCTGCAGGAATTTTTCCGCAGTCGCCGCGCTGCGCTGGCAGCAGAGCGCGTGCTCAACCATCCGTTGCGCAATGATGCCCTTCGAACGCCTGATGCGTGTTTTGCCGGGATACCGGATTACCCATGGCAACCGCGGTATGTCAACGATCTGCCATCGCTGGCCGGCCTGCGCATGCACTATCTGGATGAAGGCCCGCAGGATGGCACGACCTTCCTGTGTCTGCATGGAAACCCGGCCTGGAGTTACCTTTACCGCAAAATGGTTCCCGTTTTTCTGGATGGCGGACACCGCGTGATTGCGCCCGACCTGATCGGTTTTGGCAAAAGCGACAAACCCAAGCGTGTGGATGCACACACTTTTTCGTGGCATCGGCAGGTACTGCTGGAGTTGATCGAGCGTCTTGATCTGCGACGCGTGGTGCTGGTGGTGCAGGATTGGGGTGGCTTGCTCGGCCTCACCTTGCCCATGGCCGCGCCCGACCGCTATGTTGGACTGCTGGTGATGAACACCCTGCTGGCAACGGGCGATTCCCCTTTGCCACCCGGATTTGAAGCGTGGGCACAAATGTGTGCGAACAAGTCGGCGTACGACATTGCTCGTCTTTTTGCCCGCGGCAATCCGTCGCTTTCAGCGCAAGAGTGCGATGCCTACAGTGCGCCGTTTCCAGACCAGGGGCACCGCGCAGCCACACGGGCGTTTCCCGCCATGGTGCCGCGGTTAGTGGACGATGACGGAGCTGCCGTTTCCCGGGCAAGCCGGGGGTTCTGGTCTTCGCAATGGAAGGGTCGCACGATGATGGCCATTGGCATGCAGGACCCCGTGCTGGGAACAGTGGTCATGGAGCCGCTTCGCCTCACGCTGCAAGTGCCCGATGAGCCGCTGCGCCTGGAGGATGCGGGCCATTTTTTGCAGGAGCAGGGCGGCCGTGTTATCGCATTGGCCGCTTCAAAGTGTTTCCAGGGTGTTTAAGAGAAATTGCGCCACCTAATCCTCTGTTAGTCCTAGTACCATCCCACTGATGCAAACGAAAAAACACATCTATATCTACTCACCATCAGGCGCCGTGCGTGACAAGGCGGCGTTCAAGCGTGGCGTCCAGCGTCTCCAAGCACTGGGACATGAAGTCGAGGTTGATCCCGACGCGCTCACGAGTTTCCAGAGGTTTGCCGGTGATGATGCCACCCGGCTCGCGGCAATCCACCGGGCAGCGGCCAGCAAAGCCGACATTGCACTGATCTCCCGGGGAGGATACGGGCTCACCCGCATCCTTTCAGGCATCCGCTACCGCGCCGTGGCCAAGGCGATAGAGCGCGGCACCCAATTTGTTGGCATCAGCGACTTTACCGCCTTTCAGACCGCGGTACTGGCAAAAACCGGCAGTGTGACCTGGACGGGCCCCGCTTTGTGCGAAGGATTCGGCGTCGAGGGTATGCTGGACGACATCATGGAAGCCTGTTTTCAGGACATGGTGGCAGGCCAGGGGGAGGGGGTGGGGTGGTCGCTGCCCAAGCGCGACGTTGCTGCTTCAGAATTGTGCTCCCAACCGGTTCGCCTGAAGGGGAGAACTCTGTGGGGCGGCAATTTGACCGTGCTGGCGTCCTTGCTCGGAACGCCCTATTTCCCGAAGATCGTGGGAGGAATTCTGTTTCTGGAAGATGTTGGAGAGCACCCTTACCGCATAGAGCGCATGCTGACACAGCTGCTGCACGCGGGTGTATTGGCCAGCCAAAAAGCCATTGTGCTGGGCCACTTCACGGAGTTTCAGCTCATACCGCACGACAAGGGCTTCAAATTGCAGGCGGTCGTGGATTGGCTGCGCACCTGCGTCAAGTCACCGGTGTTGACACAGTTTCCTTATGGACACGTGCCTACCAAAGTCGTGTTTCCGATAGGTCTGCCTACTGACCTCATGGTCGACGAGCGCGACGCGATGCTGTACTGGGGCTGATTGTCACGCTGACTGCCGCACTTGCTCAACTGTCCAGCGGACTTGGTCGGGACTCGAGCCCTTTTGGAACATGGCCTTTGAACATGTCGCTTACGGGGCCCAACTTTTTCCGAGCAACAGCCTCACCATGCTGTGTGGCCAATGCAGCCATCACATCACCGCGCAGGTACCACAGGTCCTGCAAGTCGTGCGCATGGGCAACACGCAAGGCAACCACCGGGTGTGCTGACGCCGTCGTCTTTCCCATACAGTCCAGCATTGCCTGGCGAATGCTCTCATGCGCCGCCGCATTGCGCTGTTGATCGGCACCGGGCAATGCATTGAACAGGCTTTGCATGCCAGTGATCCAGTTTGAAGGTGTCCATCTCATTATTTGTTGCAATACCGCGGAAATCACGTGTCCAACACACTTTGCCAGTGTGCTGCATATCTCCCCCGAAGTAAGCGCAAAAGTAAATGCGTTGCACCGGCCAAATGCAAAAATTGACGCCGTTGATGACCTTGGACGTAGGCATGACCTCTGCAATGCCCTAAACTCTGCGTACAACAAGCATCGGAACAATCGGGAATGGGCGTACATACAACTGTCGTTTTTACGGATTTGCATGGAAGCACGGCTGTGTTTGAGGCATTGGGCAATGCCCGAGCCACTGAGACGGTGACCCAAATCACGACATGGATTGGAAAACAGTGCGTAAGCCACGGCGGGAAGGTTGTCAAGACCCTTGGTGATGGTGTTTTGGCGATGTTTCCTGAGCCCGAAAACGCCATTGCCGCTGTCGTTGACATACAACGCGTGCACCACAAGCGCATCATGCGTACTGCGGCAGACATGCGTATGCCCATCCGTATTGGTGTTGCTAGTGGTGATGTAGAGATCGTGGCTGGCGATTGTTACGGCGATGCTGTCAACGTGGCCTCCCGTTTGTGTGACCTCAGTGGTCCCCATCAGATTTGGGCAAATGCAGCGGCACTTGGTGCAGTAGACGAGGCCAAAGGTGTGACTTTTCGAATTCTGGGGCCTATTCATATACGTGGGCGCGCTGAACCCTGTACGGTGTACCAAATTGAGTGGCGAGAGGACGACAGCTCTGATTTCCTGACCATGCAGGGTGATATCGATCCCATTTACGCCTCTGGCGAAGCTGACGCGTTAGGACGCGAGGTTGAGCTGTACTGGAGCGGTTACTCCAAGCGCTTCAAGTCTTTTGATTTACCAATGCACATTGGTCGTGTGCGCAATGTCGAGTTTGTGGTCAACGATCCGCGTGTCTCGCGCACGCACTGCCGTATCGAATGGCGCAATGGGAGCATTATTCTGGTGGACGTCAGCAGCTACGGCAGCTGGGTGCGCTTTGCTGGCGGGAATGGCTCGGAAGTTCTTCTGCGTCGGGAGGAATGCGTTTTACATGGTTCTGGCGAACTGGCGCTGGGCGCATCCTTCTCGGATACCAGTGTTCCGACGGTCAAATTCATTGTTCGTTAGTACGAGTTGCATTTCTCGGGAAGTATCAGCTACATTCATTGCTCTTTAACTTAACATAATATACATCGTATAAAGTTGAAGTGCATTTGGATTTTCAGGATATCGATCCAGAGAGCACTATTTGGCACTTCTTGACTTCAAGGCGGCTTCGATCAGTGCCACAGCATCGGTCTTATTGGCCTTCCTGGCGAAGTCCAGCGCGCTGACCTTGTCCTGGTTCAGCAGGCCCGGATCAGCGCCAGCGTCAATCAGCACCTTGACCGTACTCGCGTTACCGTACATGGCTGCCATCATCAGAGGTGTCGAGCCATTCGGAGACTCCGCGTCAACATAGGCATGGCGCTCCAGCAGCAGTTGAACAATCTCGACATGTCCACCGGTGGCTGCATAGTGCAATGGCGTCCAGCCGGTCTTGTTCACATCGGCATCGCGTGCCACCAGCTTTTGACAAATATCGAGATAGCCCCGGAGTGCCGCCAGCATCAAGGGACTTTCGTCGACGCTGTTGCGCGCCTCAACCCGCGTGGCCGGCCAAGCAATCAAAAGGTCAATCACCCGGAAAGATGGTTCCTGAATGGCAAGGATCAATCCATGGACACCTTGCGGATTGGGCGTATTGGGATCGAACCCGCGTCGCAAAAGGTCCGACATGGTCCAGGCATTGTCGCGTTTGATGGCGACAAAAAAATCATCATAGGAACCTGCTTGACAAGATGAAAAACCAATAAATACAATGACATTTAAAGCAAACTTAAAGTAATTTATCATGCGCGAACTCCCGGAAAAAGGCGGGAAAAATTGGCGCTTGTGAGGTGCCCGATCTCTTCGGCTGGCATCCCGCGAAGTTTTCCAATCTGCGCTGCGACATGGGGAACGTAAGACGGATTGTTGGTCTTGCCACGGTGCGGGACCGGCGCCAGGTAAGGGCTATCGGTCTCGATCAAAAGTCTGTCAAGCGGAACCCAGGTGGCAAGATCGCGCAAATCCTGCGCAGACTTGAACGTCAAAATTCCGGAAAATGAAATGTAAAAGCCCATCTCCAACGCCGCCTTGGCCACGGCAGCGCTTTCGGTGAAACAGTGAAACACTCCCCCTGCTGATCCACGGCTTCCATCCTCACCTTCTTCCTTCAAAATCGCCAACGTGTCAGCGGAGGCACTGCGCGTATGGATGACCAGCGGTTTTTGCAAGCTGCGTGCAGCACGAACGTGGGTTCTAAACCGGTCACGCTGCCACTCCATGTCGGCCAGTGAGCGTTGACCGATGCGGTAATAATCCAGTCCGGTTTCGCCAATGGCAACGACCCTTGGCAAGGCGCCTAGCTGCAAAAGATCCTGCATAAGAGGCTCGCGCACACCTTCGTTGTCCGGATGTACACCGACAGTGGCCCACAGGTTGTCATGTTGCAGGGCAAGTTGATGCACCTGATCAAATTCCTCCAGTGTGGTGCAAATACAAAGCGCCCGGCTCACTTGCGCCAGCGCCATGTCCGACAGAACTGTGTTGATCTCAGACGCCAGTTCAGGAAAGCTCAGATGACAGTGGGAATCGGTGTACATGGTGACGGACTGTGATGGAACAGGTGGGGTATTGATTTACCCCTGGGCTAACGCAAGCGGACCGTGCCGCCAATCAGATCGTCTGGGTCGGCCGGTCAGATGCCAGATGCGCGCCCAAAATTTCTTCGATCTTGGTTTTCAGAACGCGCGACTTTTCATCCTTCGGGAAGACGATGCCTACTCCCTGGGTGCGGCCACCTGCGGCTTTTGGTGGTGTTACCCAAGCCACTTTGCCCGCAACCGGGTAGCGTTGGGTATCGTCTGGCAACGACAGCAAGACATACACATCATCGCCCAGCATGTAATCGCGCGGGGTGGGTATGAACACCCCACCCTCGGTGAACATCGGGATATAGGCAGCGTACAACGCAGCCTTTTCCTTAATGGAAAGCTGTATGACGCTGGGTCTGGGTGTGGCTGCCGCGGAGGTGCTCATGGTGTGGAAATTAGTCCCGCGAGTTTAGTGCGGTTTTGGCCTGCGCCACAAGGGCCTCCAGCATCAATCCGGTGTTAAAGGGGTGGTCCATGGTTCGTCGGGTCGCCATCAAGGCCTGGCTCCATCCAGAGAGCGCCGTCCATGAAGTGTTTCCCCGCCAATCTCCATTCGCAAAAAATCGCGGTTGAGCACCGGCATGTTGCGCCATGGCGTCGTGACAAACCATTTGCAAGGTGTCGACCAGATGGGCAATCGCCCAGTCCTTGAAGTACGCCGCTTCTCCGCGCGACAAAGCTTGCAGGGTACTGCTCCAGGCACCAACTTCCTTGCCCCTGGCGAAGCTGTCCAGGGCTTCGTCAGGGCGTCCGCCAGCAGTTCGCAACAACAGGGCCGACTGCGTCGCCGGCACACCGTGCGCCTCCAGCCATTGCTGGCCGGCGGCTGTTGAAGGCCACGACATGGCATGCCCCAGGCAGCGGCTGCGAATGGTCGGCAGGAGTTGATGCACAGACTCGGTGGCCAACACAAATTTGACATCGCCGGGGGGTTCTTCCAGCGTCTTGAGTAAGGCGTTGGCAGTGATCGCGTTCATCTGCTCCGCGGGAAACACCAACACCACCTTGCCACGCCCCCGCGCACTCGTGCGCTGGGAGAATTCCACGGCATCGCGCATCGCATCAACACGAATTTCCCGACTTGGCTTGCGCTTTTTGTCATCGATTTCAGTCTGGGCTTTCTCGCTGAGTGGCCACCCATGTTGCAGCATCGTCGTTTCGGGCATCAGCACACACAAGTCGGCATGGGTATGCACGTGTACGGAATGGCAACTCGCGCAGCTTCCGCAGGCGCCGTCAACGCCTACCGCTTCACACAGCCAGGCACTCGCCATCTCCATCGCCAACCGAAACTGTCCCAGACCAGATGGACCGTACAACAACCAGGCGTGTCCGCGCTGCTGCAACAACTGCGCAGTCTGGACAGCAATCCAGGGCGCAAGCTGGCGCTCTGACATTGGGGCGCTCATTGGAGCAATCCGCGTCCACGCGCCACCTGCTGCACTGCATTCCAGACGGCGTCTTGGGTCTGGTTGGCGTCGATACGCGCAAACCTTTGGGAGTCTGCCGCCAAACGCAATGCGTATCCCTGTGACACCCGGTCAAAAAACTCCTTCGACTGGGCCTCGAACTTGTCTGGCGATCGGGCATTGGTCAAGCGACTCGCCGCAACCTGTGCTGGCAAGTCAAACCAGAAGGTCAGGTCTGGCTGTACAAACGCGTGCTCGCCGGCAGTTCCTGAAAACGTGGCAGTGCCCTGCACCCAGCGCTCGAGTTGCGACAGAATCGCCGTGTCGAAACCACGGCCGGCCCCCTGATACGCGAAAGAGGCATCGGTAAACCGGTCGCACAAGACCACCTCGCCGCGCGCCAGGGCCGGCACAATCACCTGGCAAACGTGCTCGCGCCGGGCGGCAAATACCAGCAGCGCTTCGGTCATCGGGTCCATGGGTTCGTTGAGCACCAGCACGCGCAACTGCTCGGCCAGGGGTGTTCCCCCCGGTTCGCGGGTGAGCGTAACCACCCTGCCCTGCTGCTCCAGACACTTCGCCAGCGTGTGGATATGGGTGGACTTGCCGGCTCCGTCTATGCCCTCAAAGCTCACAAAAATGCCGTTCATGCCCTTACTGCCCACGCTGAAACTTGTTGACTGCACGGTTGTGCTCGTCCAGCGTAGCACTGAACTGGCTGCTGCCGTCGCCACGCGCCACAAAATAAAGGGCTTTCGACTCTGAAGGCTGCACTGCGGCGAGCAGCGAAGCCTTGCCCGGCATGGAAATGGGTGTTGGTGGCAGGCCGTTGCGCGTGTAGGTGTTCCATGGTGTGTCGCGCTGCAAATCGACTTTGCGCAAATTGCCATCAAATGCGCTGCCCATGCCGTAGATCACCGTCGGGTCGGTCTGCAAGCGCATGCCAATGCGCAGCCGGTTGTTAAAAACGGCCCCGACTTCGGCGCGGTCGGCCGCAGTGCCGGTTTCCTTTTCTATGATGCTGGCCAGTACCAGCACCTCGTGCGGGCTCTTGAGCGGGCTGTTCGGTTTGCGCTGCGCCCAGGCCGCATCAAGCTTCTTGTCCATCGCGTGCAGGGCGCGCTGCAGTACCGCCAGGTCGCTGCTACCTTTGGCATAGGTGTAGGTATCGGGGAAAAACCGGCCTTCGGGGGCCAGACCCGGTTTTCCAAGTTTCTCCATCAACGCAGTATGGGTGAGGGACCTGGAATCGGGTTTGAGCTGATCGGCACGTTGCAAGGCTTCCTGCAATTGCCCGAACGTCCACCCCTCCACCAAGGTAACACTGCGCAAGGCTTCGTCGCCACGTACCAGTTTTTGCAACAGACTGCGTGGTGTGGTTCCAGCGCTAATCTCGTAACTACCCGCCTTGATTTGACGCGACTCCCCCGACAGGCGAAACCACCAATACAACCACACGGCGTTCGTCGGCACGCCTGCCTGTACCACTCCCAGTGCCACGTCACGGGCACTTTCTCCAGGCTCTACAGCAAGGTCGATGGGCCCACCTGATATCGGCAATGGCCGGTCCAGCCAGGACCAACTGGCTCCTGCTACAACCACAATGGCGGCCAGCACCGCGATGAACAGGAAACGCACAGCCCTACAACCCCTGACAAAAGAAGAGGGCAATCATAATTCAGGGTCTCGTTCAAATCTGGAGTCCCTGCGTGCCTGCCTCATCCAACCCCAATTTTGTGCTCCAAGGCATTGCCCGCCTGAACCATCTGGGCGTCATACAGATCGAAGGCAAAGATGCCGCGAAATTCATCCAGGGCCAGTTGACCCACGACTTTGCCCTGCTGGGCCAGGATACCGCACGACTCGCGGCATTTTGCAATCCCAAGGGGCGTATGCAAGCCAGTTTTGTAGGGTTCAAACGCCCGAATGGCGTGATTTTTCTGGTCTGCAGCCGGGACCTGCTGGCCGCCACAGTCAAGCGACTCTCGATGTTTGTGATGCGTGCCAAAGCCAAACTGACTGATGTGTCGGACCAGTTTCAGGTTTTTGGTCTGGCCGGAGACGCTACGATTTCAGTAGCTTCTCACGCAGTCCCTGCATGGTCAAAGTCCGATTTTGATGCAGCAACGCTGGTCAACCTGTATCCGGCAGAGGGCGTATCCCGTCAATTGCTGGTGGTGCCGGTAGGGGGGGAAGTTCCCCAGGGGCCAGCCCTAACAGCGGAGCACTGGGCCTGGGGAGAAGTGCGTAGCGGGGTCGCCACCGTGACCCTGCCGGTGTGGGAGACCTTTGTACCGCAAATGCTGAACTACGAGTCGGTTGGCGGCGTGAGTTTCAAGAAGGGCTGTTACCCGGGGCAGGAAGTGGTCGCCCGAAGCCAATTTCGCGGAACACTGAAGCGCCGCGCGTTCATAGCCCACTGCGCAGCACCCGCCTCGTCCGGTGCCGAGGTTTTTGCTGCAGACGATGCAAATCAACCAGTGGGCACCGTGGTGCAAGCCGCTGCGGCCCCAAGCGGGGGGTGGGACGCCATTGTGTCGCTTCAGCTGACGGCAGTTTCCTCGAGCACGGTCCATCTGGGAGCAGCGGACGGACCTGTTTTGCAGCTTTTGCCGCTGCCCTACGCCCTTCTTGAAGATATTTGAGCGAGGCACAGGTAAACTATGTCGCAAAACACATGCGCCTGAGTTTTTGGGACCGATAATGGGTACCAAATCACCGCGACAAGAAGGGATTGGTTCCGTCGATGACAGCTCCGTTAACCAAAGAAGAAGCCTATGCGCGTTTGGGGTCCATCACCCGGGAGATGCATGAAGCGCTGTCCGTTCTGGGCGGCAATCAACTCCACGCCATAGTTGAAGAGATCCCCAATGCCCGTGACCGGCTGGCCCACGTTGGCAAGATGACCGAAGACGCGGCCAACAAGGTGTTGACCCTCGTAGAGACCGCCAAGCCACAGTGCGATGACCTGTCCACCCGCGGCGAAGAGTTGGGCAAATCACTGACACGCATGGCAGCCGCCGAAGACCTCACGGTAGAGCGCGCGCGCGGGCTGATGTTGGTGTGCGGGAAGTTTGCCGAGCGTACGGCGGCTTTTGCAGGCAATCAGGCCGAAGTGCTGAGCGACATCATGATGTCACAGGATTTTCAGGACCTGTCGGGCCAGGTGATCAAGAAGGTCATCGACATCATTACCCGCACCGAAATGCAACTGGTGCAACTCCTGCTCGATAGTTCACCGGAAATCGGCACCGCTGCAGCCGAAGAATTTACCGGCGAAACGCACCAGTTGCAGGGCCCGCAAACCGCTGACACTGCACTCAAACAGGACGACGTGGACGACTTGCTGGCCTCAATGGGCTTCTGAGGCCAACCGCATCGCCAACGCGGCCGGATCGTGCAGTGCAGTGCACCCTCGAGCCCCTGCCCCTTCAATACTACCAACGGAGTCGCCATGGCGTTGATCTACTACGTGACACAGGTCCAGTTTGAATTTGGTGCCATTAAGCTGCTCAAGCAGGAATGCGACCGGGTAGGCATCACGCGACCCCTGGTGGTGACAGATCAGGGCGTGAAAGCGGCGGGTGTGCTGCAAAAGGCGCTCGACGCCTTGCACGCCACATCGCCTGCCCTTCCCGTCGCCATTTTTGATGAAACGCCCTCCAATCCGACCGAGGCTGCAGTGCGCGCCGCAGTAGCGGTGTACAAAGCCAACCGCTGTGACGGGCTGATTGCAGTGGGTGGTGGATCGGCAATCGATTGCGCCAAAGGGGTGGCGATTGCGGCCACGCACGAGGGACCACTCACCCACTACGCCACCATCGAGGGTGGCTCGCCCCGTATCACCGACAAGGTAGCACCACTGATCGCTGTGCCGACCACCAGCGGCACCGGCAGCGAAGTGGCGCGCGGAGCGATTGTGATTGTGGACGACCACCGCAAACTGGGTTTTCATTCCTGGTTTCTGGTGCCCAAGACCGCCATTTGCGATCCCGAACTCACCCTGGGCTTGCCTCCCAAATTGACTGCGGCCACTGGCATGGATGCCATTGCCCACTGCATGGAGACCTTCATGGCGCCTGCCTTCAACCCGCCGGCCGATGGCATTGGGCTGGACGGCTTGGCGCGCGGTTGGGCACACATTGCGCGTGCCACACAGGACGGCTCGGACCGCGAAGCACGGCTCAATATGATGAGCGCCAGCATGCAGGGTGCCATGGCGTTTCAGAAGGGTCTGGGCTGCGTGCACTCACTCAGCCATAGCCTGGGCGGCGTCGACCCGCGGCTGCACCATGGCACGCTCAACGCCATGTTTTTGCCTGCCGTGATTGCGTTTAATGCGCAGGCGGAATCGATTCAAAAAGAACACCGCTTGCAGCGCATGGCAGTCGCCATGGGTCTATCCTCAGCGAGTGATCTGGGGCTGGCCATCAAGGACATGAATGCGCGCTTGGGGCTACCCGCAGGTTTGGCAGAAATGGGGGTGACCTCTGCCGTGTTCGACCAGGTCATCAAAGGCGCCATGGCTGACCATTGCCACAAGACCAATCCGAAAATTGCATCCGAGGACGACTACCGCGCCATGCTGGCTGCGTCCCTTTGATATTACGCAACGGTCAGGCCTGAATTGCGGGCGGCGTTCTTGTCAAGGGCTTGGCCTGTGCCTATAGTGTGTTTTCTGTGTTCACGGGAGGTACTATGTTGCAGCTGAATATCAAACGCCATGCCATTGGTTTCGCCACCCTGTTGCTGTGCTCCGGCGCTCTCTATGCCCAGACTACGCAGCAAATTGTGCGTCCGCCGAAGACCTTGCTCTGGATGGACGTGTCCACCGGTTCGATGGCCGGCATGCCAGAAATCGACATTCCAGGGCTGGGCGGACTCATGGGTGGTCTGATGGGTGCCATGGGCGGAGGCAACGCCAAGTCCACCGGGAAAGAGTATTACGGCTCGGCCCGCTCTTTCCACATGATGCCGCCACGCATTCTGGATGTGGCGCTGTGGAACGGACTCAAACCCGGCGTGGAAGCCGCGCAAATGATTCCCCAAGGCATGAAATTGGGCGACAAGTTGCCCCTGTTGCCCATCCTGGCCGAAAAAGTGGTTGCAGTCACGAGCGATCCTCGCCCCGAGAAGGAGTACGAAGGAACCTACGAGAAACCCAAAGGCCGCCTGTTGTTTTATTGGGGCTGTAGCGCGACCGTGCGACCGGGGCAACCACGCATCATTGATCTGAGCAAGCTTTCGGCCGACTCGGCGCAGGCTTTTGGCAATGCGTTTGGCGGCAAATATGCACCCGACCGTGGTGCCAAAGTCCGCGAAGGGTATGACGTGTACCCCAATGAGCGTGACCAGCGCTCCTTGCCCCGCGGAGCTTCACTGGTGGGCGAACACCGTATCACGGGCGACGGCGTACCAGAATCGTTCCGGTTCAATCTCGGCGCCGCGCACGATGTGATGCCGGCCATCGAATTGCAGAGCAAAGGAACCCTGAAAGACACGGTCGCACTCAGTTGGGCACCGGTCACCAACGCGCGAGCCTACTTCCTCAATGCCATGGGTGCGCAGGGTGATGACATGGTCTTCTGGTCCAGTAGCGACCTGCCCGACACCGGCATGGGCTTGTTTGACTATCTGTCGAACGCCACCATCGACAAGTGGACCAAGGAAAAGGTTCTGTTGGCATCGAGCGTGACCCAGTGCGATGTACCCAAAGGGATTTACGGCGGCGTGGAGGGCAAGGGCCGCGAGGGCGGCGCCATGCTGCGGATGATCGCCTACGGTGGAGAGCATGGTTTTGTCTACCCACCGCGCCCCACCGATCCCAAGGTGCCGTGGGACCAGGAATGGAGTGTCCGGCTGCGGGTGAAGTCCAACACCATGGCGATGCTCGGGCAGGAAATCGAGCCGTCCAGCGCATCCACCAGCAACGACAGTCGCAGCGAGAAAGCGAAAAAAGAGACATCGGATTCCAACCCCCTGTCCCTGCCTGGCGCCGCAAGTATCCTCAAAGGGCTCTTTGGCAAATAGGGCTCACCCGCAGGCTACAGCGGTTGCACCCGGGCGACATCCGGGCGCTCCAGCCACTGTGCAAACTCGTCCACCAACTGTTCGCTGGCCGAGGTTGCCGACTTCCAGGCCTTGACGCGCGCTGCCAGATCGTTGCCATAGCGGGTGAAATCGGTACGGTCGGGCAGTTTGGCGTTGGGCAGTGTCTTGACCCATTCAGGATTGGGTGCCAGCACCAGCGTGGTGTCCAAAAAATGTGTGGAGCGGTGCCGCCATTTCAGACTCTTGTCGAGCCAACCCGGCACAACGGCCTTCTGAAAATGCGGGTATAGCACCAATTTTTGCGGTTCATTTATGCCTGCAGCGCCCGTGGAATCAGCGTGAGCAGCTCCTGAAACCATAGCGTTTCGCTGGACGTTGGCATAGTTTAGATGCAGGTGGTAATCGGTGATGCCGCCGTCCCAATAGGCGCCCGGTGGCGCACCCGGAATGTTGTGCACGGCACGCAGCACAAAGGGAATGGAGCAACTGGCCTGTAACGCCTGGTTGAAGTTGGCGGCGGTGAGTGGCAGTTGCCGGGTGCGGTAATCGTGGGTGCCGAACGGCAGTGGCGCACATGCTGCGTCCGTACCGGCCAACGGGGCAGAGAACACCACACGCTCCAGCCAGGCGCCCATGGCCTTTCGGTGCAATCCATTGGTTAGGAATGCGCCAAGGTATCCCACGGGCGTGCGCCATCGGTGCTCGGTACCCAGGATATGACGACCCCGTGAGGTGACCACGTGCAGCCGATAGCGCGGGTGTTGTAGCAAGGCGTCGATGTGGCCCGCATAAAACGCGCGCAGGTTCTTGCCAAATTCTTCACTCACCTGGGTCGCAGTGGGTCGGGTTTGGCCGGGGGGCAGTTCGTAATGCTGGTGAATGTAGTCATGCTCGAGTCGCTCCAGCCCTGCCAATGGGTCTGTCAGACACGCCGTTGCCATGCGCCAGGCACCGATGGATGCGCCTACCAGATCGACTGGCTGGGTGGATTGCGGCAACCACTCACCGAACAGAAACCGGTCCATGGCCAGCAGCAACAACCCTTTGGGGCCTCCTGCTGCGGCGGGAATGGTGCCAATATCCTTGGGTTGCAACCCATTCTGTGCAATCGCCTGCAGCGCCCGTGGCCCGGCGTAGAGGTGCAGTGCCTGCATCAGCTGTGCGCGGCCCAGTCAAACGGGTCTTGTTGCAGCACCATGTCGATGTCCAGACCCAACGCAACGCCCACCGACCCGGGAAAGGTCACGGCCAAGCCCCGTTCACTCAGGTTGGCCTCCTTGCCGCGTGCACGCCACGCCGCGAGGTGAATCACCCCGGCCAATGGCTCATACGCATCGTTATCAAAAGGTGCGTACTGGTGCTCCAACGCGTCGATCATGGCGGTGGGAAACTGCCACATACGCGCAAAACCGGCACCCACACTCGCATAACAGTAGTCGAAATCGCGCCGCTCCAGCGCGGCCCGGCGCAGATCCAGTGGCTTGACTTCGGCATCGAGCTTGGCCATTTCCTCGGGCATGGCCAGGTGCATGGCCAGTTCGCCAATGGCATGGATCAGGCCGCAGGTAAACGCGGCCTGCTGGTTTTGCCGCACCAGACCGGCCAGGCTGCGCGAGACCTTCGCGACATTCAGGCTGTAGTCCCAAAAACGCTGCAACTGGATGCCAGGCACGGCTTTGAGTGACGCACCCGTGGCGGCTGCCTGTGCCATGGTTTTGACATGGGCCATGTCCAGCAGGGCCAGTGCCTCGGAGACGCTGCTGATCTTGCCCGAGAGCTTGAAAAAGCTGGAATTTGACAGTTGCAATAGCCGTGTGGTGAGTGCGGGGTCGGTGCTGATGAGCTGGGTGACTTTGCGCAAGTCGATTTCCTCGCGGCCAAGCTCGGTCAGCAGCAAGGCCACCACTTTGGGAATGCTGGGAAGATTAAATTGCCGCTCCAGCAAGGCGCTCAGTTTCATGAAAATCTTACCTCCAGTCTTGGTATGCGAGGAGCCTGGGCGGCACAGGGCCCTGCTTCGTGTCCCCCGGCCTTCGGCCTCCTCCTTGACATCCGCAGAACCCTGTACCACCCAGGCTCTCCTGCCGCGGGGACTCCAACGTGACCTGCGCAGAACCCTCTACCGCGCAGGCTCTCCTGCCGCGGGGACTCCAACGTGACCTGCGCAGAACCCTCTACCGCGCAGGCTCCGACACCTCGTCATTATGGGCGGTGCTTAGCGCTTTAGCTTGGCAAAGGCTGACGCCATGGCGGAATTGCCGGCAAACCCTGCATCCTGACCACGCTGGCGCTCGCCACGGCCCGCGGTTTGAAACCGGTTGTCTCCCGCCCTATCGCCAGCTTGGCGCGCGGGTGCTGCGCCAATTTTCATGGTCAGGCCGATGCGCTTGCGGGCCACGTCCACCTCCACCACCTGCACCTTGACGATGTCACCGGTTTTGACCACTTCACGCGCATCGTTGACAAATTTGTGAGCCAACTGGCTCACATGCACCAGCCCGTCCTGGTGCACACCCAAATCCACGAAAGCCCCAAACGCGGCCACGTTACTCACCGTGCCTTCCAGCACCATGCCCTCCTTCAGGTCGGCAATGTCCTCCACGCCGTCGTTGAAACGGGCCACCTTGAAGTCGGGTCGCGGGTCGCGCCCGGGCTTTTCCAGCTCACCCAGAATGTCCTTGACGGTAATGACGCCAAACTGTGCATTGGAAAACGCTTCAGCCTTGAGCGTCTTGAGCATGTCCGCGCGACCCATGAGCTCCGTCACCGGCTTACCCGTCTTGACAATGATTTGCTCCACGACGGAATAGGTTTCCGGGTGCACGCCGGTCATGTCCAGTGGGTTGTCACCGCCGCGGATACGCAGGAATCCCGCGCTTTGCTCGAACGTCTTGGCCCCCAGCCCGGTGACTTTGAGCAACTGCTGCCGGTTGGCGAAGGCCCCGTGGGCTTCCCGCCAGCGCACCACCGATTTGGCCACTGTGCCCGACAGCCCCGACACGCGTGACAGCAAGGGCACGCTCGCTGTGTTGAGGTCCACCCCAACCGAGTTCACGCAGTCTTCCACCACGGTGTCGAGCGAGCGCGCCAACTCACTCTGGTTGACATCGTGCTGGTACTGCCCCACGCCAATACTTTTGGGATCGATCTTGACCAGTTCGGCCAACGGGTCCTGCAGCCGCCGGGCAATGCTCGCGGCACCGCGTAGGCTGACGTCCACATCGGGCATTTCCTGTGAGGCGAATTCGCTGGCGGAGTACACCGAAGCACCCGCTTCGGACACCACCACCTTGTCCACCTTGATCTCTGGCGCACCGGCCTGTGCTGCCATCTTGGCCAGCAGCTTGATCAGGTCACCGGCGAGCTTGTCGGTCTCGCGGCTGGCGGTGCCATTGCCGATGGCGATCAGGTTCACACTGTGTTTCGCGCAGAGTTTGCCCAGGGTGTGCAGCGAGCCTTCCCAATCGCGCTTGGGCTCATGCGGGTACACGGTGGCCGTATCCACCAGTTTGCCGGTGGCGTCGACCACCGCCACCTTGACGCCGGTGCGAATGCCGGGGTCCAGACCCATCACCACGCGTGGGCCTGCCGGGGCGGCCAGCAGCAGGTCGCGCAGGTTGTCGGCAAACACCTTGATGGCGACCTTCTCTGCGTCTTCGCGCAATCTGGAGAAAAGATCGCGCTCGGTGGACAGGCTCAGCTTGACTTTCCAGGTCCACGCCACACACTTGCGGATCAGGTCGTCTGCTGGGCGGGCCTGGTGGCTCCAGCCCAGTTTCAAAGCAATACGGCCTTCAGCCAGGGATACGGCGGGAGTCGCTATTTTTTTCGTAGCTGCTTGCGCAGAGTAATTGGGGTCAGATTCCAATTTCGCCTGGGAAATTGGAATCTGACCCCAATTACTCTCTGGCAACACGAGCTTGACGTCCAGAATATCGAGCGCCCTGCCCCGAAAAACCGCCAGTGCGCGGTGGGATGGCACGCGGCCAATGGGTTCGTCGTAATCGAAATAGTCGCGAAACTTGGACACATCGGCATGGTTTTCGTCCTTGCCGGCAGCGAGTTTGCTTTGCAGCAACCCCTCTTGCCACAACCACGCGCGCAGGTCCTGCACCAGCGTGGGGGCTTCCGCCCAGCGCTCGGACAGCAGGTCTCGCACGCCGTCGAGTACCGCCTGAACCGTCGAAAAATCGGGCTGCTTGTCTTCCCCCTCCACCACCGGTCGCATTGCAATTACATAGGGCAGCGCAGCCTCTGCAGGTACCAGCGTGGGGTTGGCAAACAGTGCGTCGGCCAGTGGCTCCAGGCCAGCCTCACGTGCCAATTGGCCCTTGGTACGGCGCTTGAGCTTGAAAGGCAGGTACAGGTCTTCCACTTCCTGCTTGGTCGCGGCGGCATCAATGGCCGCCACCAGCGAGGGGGTCAGCTTGCCCTGCTCGTCAATGGCCTTGACAACCACCTCCTTGCGGTCGCGCAACTCACGCAAGTACCCCAGGCGGGTCTCCAGCTCACGCAGCTGGATATCGTCCAGCCCGTCGGTCACTTCCTTGCGGTAGCGGGCAATAAATGGCACGGTGGCCCCTCCATCGAGGAGCTGCACTGCGGCCTCCACCTGGTTGGGACGAACACGGATTTCCTGCGCGATCTGCGCGATGATTTTCTGCATGAGGAAAGCTGACTAAAGCCGGGAAGAAAGACTGGGGCGAGAGTGTAATCCACCCCAGAGGCGCCACATCGGCGCTACAACGCCTTCTGCACCAGCGGGCCTTTGAACAGATAGGGTAAGCGCGGGCCTTTGCCGTTGGGCACGCCGCCTTTGTCTTCCACGCTGATGGCCAGCTGGGTGACTCCCTGCAGCAATTTCACGCTGGTGGGCAGCCGCAGGGTCTTGCCCTTGCTTTCCAGCACGCCCAAAGATTCGGGTTTGCCACTGGCGCCCAGCGCCCACAGCTGCATGGTGTCTTCGCGCCCTTCCGTTACGGCGTTCAGGCGTTGAATTTGAAATGCCTTTTCCTGCGGATCAAGCGTGATCAGCATCGCCGGGGCCGGCTGGTCATCACTCAACACGGCCACATACTGGATTTGCGGCAGCGTTTGCAGTTTGCCCTGCAAATGCGTGATCTGGACCTTGAACACTTCGTACATGCTCAGCGTCACGGTGACGCCAATGGACAGTAGTATTGCCAGTGAAATTGCGCCAGCGCGCCACCAGGGGCTGACCTTTCGGTCGACAGGTGTGAGTGCTTGGGCGGTGGTACTTGGTAGGTCGGTCATGCGAATGGTGTGGGTGCACGCGGGAGCAACACGGTAACAGAAGTTGCGTTGTCCTCATCCGATACCGCCAACTCAATCGATCCGTGCTGCGCTTCGGTCAGCAGTTTGGCCGAGTAGGTGCCCAGCCCGGTGCCGCCCTGCTTGCCGCTGGTGGCATATTTTTCAAAGAAGCGCTCGCGCATGTCCACCGGAACTGCGCCCTTGTTCGAAATGACAATCCGCAGCGGCGACTGGTCAAATAGCCTGATCGACACCTTGCTACCGTCCGGAGCTGCCTCGCAGGCATTCTTGAGCAGGTTTTGAAACAGGGAGTAGCACAGCATGGCATCTCCCGACGATTCGGGCATGGCATCGCCCACCGGCACGTCTGTATCTACTGAAATGGTCAGGTCCTTGCCGGAAAAGGTGGTGCGACTGATCTCTGCAATGCGTCGAAGAATATCCCCCACCCGCACTGGCTGCGCCTTAAGTTCAAAGCGCCCGGTCTCGATCTTGAACAGTTCGGCCGACAGGTTGATCATGTTGAGGACTTGTAAGGCAGTCTCCTCCACAAGCTTGATCTGCTCCATTTGCTTGCGGCCAACGGAATCGTCCTCAATGAGGTTTTGCAGCAAACCCAGTACGCCTGCAAGCGGCCCCTTCAAATCGTGCCGCGTAATGTGTGCCACGTCCTCCTTCAGTTGCGCCATCTCCACCATGCTGTCGTAATCGGCCTGGAGGTTCTTGCGCATTTGCACATAGCGCATGAAGTTGCGAACCCGGTACTTGAGAGACTCCGGGTCAATCGGCTTGGTGATGAAGTCCACGGCGCCAAGATCGAGGCCCTTCAACTGGGCGTCGGACGAAGTCATGGCAGTCACAAAAATGACAGGAGTACTCTCGGAGTTGGGATGTTCGCGCATGCGCTTGGCCACCTCAAAGCCATCCATCTCGGGCATCATGATGTCGAGCAACACCAGGTCCGGTGGATCGTCCGACGTGCAAATTTCCAGGGCTTTGGCACCGTTCTGCGCGAGGCGTATCCGATAGTCGGACTTGAGCAGACCCGAGAGCAACATCAGGTTGTCGGGCGTGTCGTCGACGATCAGAATGGTGGGGCGTTGAGGCTGCTTGCGCACTTTTGGTAGAGGCGCAGACGGCTTCTTAAGCATCAAGGCAGAAGTTGCCGCGCCGGGTTCGTCCGCCTGCAGTGCCCTGGGCTTCCAGGTCAGGCCGCGCTCCACGCGCATCATCAGTTGTGCTGGCGAATAAGGCTTGAGCAGCATCGATGTGACTCCGCACGCAATCGCCTCTTCGATGTGCGGGCGTTCTGCTTCTGCAGTCACCATGATGAACGGAATGGTGAAAAGTTTTGGGTCGCTGCGCATCACCTTGAGCAACTCCAGCCCCGACATCAACGGCATATTCCAGTCCGACAGTACAAAGTCAATAGACTGGTTGCGCAGGAATCGCAACGCTTCCTTGCCATCACGTGCGGTTACGATTTTTTCAGCACCAAGTTGGCGTAACTGGTTGGCCGTGACGCGGCGCATGGCTTCAAAATCGTCCACGACCAAAAAAACCAGCTTTTTATCGAGTGTTGGTACGTGGGGTTGGTTGTAGATCGCGACCATCAGTAGTCTCCCTATCGCAGTGCTGCCAGCGCCGCATCAAAGTCAAAATCCGCAACCGCTGCCGCCACTCGCTTGAGTTGGGTGGCCATTGGTGTGCCTTTGGCCAGTTCCATGAGTTCATCGATAGCGTCACCGGCATCGGCATCGCTATCTTTGAGCAATGCGGTAAGACGCTGGAGCGCCTGTTGAACGGCAGGGTTGCTTGCCGCATCGCCTTTCGGAGCGGATGCTGCCGCTATCGCAGGCAAGTCGGCGCCAACGGGTTGCAAAGCCGCAATGACCGGTGCAAGCGCATCCAGCGTCAGTCCGAGAAGTTTGTCCAGTTCCTCTGGGCCTGCATGGGCCAGGCACGCATGCTCCAGGTCTGCCGCCGCTGCCTGCACCCCTTTGGCGCCGATATTGCCTGCAGTGCCCTTCAACGTGTGTGCTGCTCTGGCCGCTGCTGCTGGATCGGCGTGGGTCCTGGCGACTGCAAAGAGGTTGGCAAAATCCCCCTGGCTGTCACAGAACTTGATGAGCAGCCGGGTGTACAGCTTCGCGTTGTCCATCGTGGTGGCCATGCCCGCTTTCACATCGATGCCCGGTAGCGCTGGCAGACCGGGGACTGACGTCGCCACTGCCGGGGCGGCGTTTTGCACTGATGCCTGCATCGACTTATCAGTGCCAATTAGGCCTGTAACGCCCGCCCCACCTGCGTGAGTAGCTTCGGTTTCTATAGCGCCATCGGCCAGGCTCACGTCGTTATCCGCGTTGTGCAGCGCGGTGGGCACATCGGACGCTGCTCCGAACGCCGACTCCCGCACCTTGTCTTTCGTGGCTTCTTCAGCCACCTCTTTTGCGCGACGCAGGGCTTCCTCGGCTTCGTCAAGTGCAGTAATGTCATAACCCCAATTGACAAGGTGCCTAGAACCAAAAACATGCTCAAAGGACGCAGACAACATCAGCGGCACCAAGTTGCCGTCAACACGCCTGAAGTGGGCGCGGCAGCGCTCTACACGGCGATGGGCCCGAAGCTCGGCATCGAACACCTCGCGTTCAGCCGCATCAGGCCAGTAATCCGCCACGGAGAGCAACTGCATCTCCTCCACGCTGTAGCCCAGCAAAAAGGCCAGCCGGCGGTTGACAAACGCCGACTTGCCGCTGGGCAGTTTGATGATGGTGCAGCCCACCGGACTGAGGTCAAGCAACCTTCGCATTTGCTCTTCGCCTTCCTGCAGGCGTGTCTCGTTCTCTTGTAGCGTCAGGGCCAACTGGCGGGTTTCCTGCAACAGGCGCTGGGTGTCTGCACTGCGCTCCAGAATCTCAAGACTCATGGCCACCGTGGGCAACAGGTTTTCCAGGAGCGACTGTTGCTCCGCACGGTAGGGCTGCAGCAACGCAAGCTCCAGGATCCCTACCAACGCATTGTTGTGCAGTATGGGCTGAATCAGAATAGCGTGGGCTTGCGCTGTGCCTAGCGAGGTGGTCACAGGCAAATAGCCAACCGGCGGACGATCCATCAGCACGACGTTGCGATCGATAGCGCACTGGCCTGCCAAGCCTTCACCATAGGCAATTTCGTGCGCAAGATCGTGTTCCGCGGGGCAAGCAAACCCGCTGCACAGCATGAGCCTTTGTCGGGATTCATCGGCCAAATACAGACTGCCCCGTCCGACGGAAATGTGGCGCGCAAGGACCGTCAGCAATACATCCCCCAACTCGGAAAGTGATTGTGCTTTTTGCAGCGCGGTCGACAGTTCTGCCAGGGTTACCGCCTCGCCACCTTGTGCCGCCAGGGTCTCGTTTCCAGCGGCGAGTTGGTCAAACAGCAGGCTTACTGGCTCGGCAACCTGCGTATACATGCGCCGCGCGATGGCGAAGCAAGTGACCATCAGCAGCAGCAACGCCCCGGCCATTGCCAAAATGAGCTGGCGCGGCCAGGGCGCAAAATCCTGCTCTGGCGCCATGAGTGCGAGCCTGAACTCCTGATTGCGCAGGGGTTGAGGCAGCATTTTCACACGCCAGACCTCACCGGCAAATGCAACGCGCGCGCCCAGCGCCGACGCCAATGCCTCACCATCCATGGAAAGTGCCTGCGCCAACACCTTCAGGCCAATCGCGTCGGGCGCCTGGAGTACCGCTTTCTTGATCTTCTCTTCAGATTGGAAACCTGCGTTGCGGGGCAGGCCCAGCACCTTGCCGTCTGCGGTGAGCAAGGCCACTTGCCCCTGGGTCGCATAGGGAAGTTCGAGCGAAACGCGCGACAAATCTGACAGCAGCACATCGAGCGCAACCACCCATTGCCTGCCGGTCGCTTTGTCCGTCCACCGCAACGCTGCAGTGATGCCGGGCTCCTGGGTGGTCTGAAACATGTACGGTGCCGTCCAAAACACCTTGTTCTCAGGCGCGCTCAAAGCCCCGGTGAACCATGGGCGTTTGCGTGGGTCGTAGTCCTGCTCTTTCCATTCTTCGCTGATGCGACGGCGCGCGTCTTCCCAGACCAGCCAGTTTTGCTGCTTGCCTTTGCGTGGCACATGGGTGATGCGGTTTTTCCAGCCTTCTGGCGACTTGAGCAGCAGGATTTCACGGCCTTCGTCATTGGCCACGTGGATACTGCTGACAATGCCGCGCTCCCGCAGCACGGGAATCAGCACCGCATTGAGCGCCAGCGGGTCGTCCACGTTGACCACGCCGTCCTGCGTCCAGTCCCGCAGCGTCAGCACCACGCGCTCGACCTGGCTGGCGAAAACGTCGAGCTTGGACCCCATCCGCTCGGCAGCCTCCCTCTGGGAGGCTTCGGCTTTGGCCATTGCCAGCGGTACGGCGCGCAGCTGGTAAAAAGCTGCCCCGATACTGACGATCAACAGCAACAGTGCCAATGGCACACCCCAACTGACGCTGCGCAGCTGACGCCGAATTCTGGCGCTGCTGGCCTGCAGTTCGCTGGCCGCGACCACTTTGGCAGGTGTTTTGAACTGGTCCATCATGCTTCTCCCCGGTCTGCAACGGGGGGTTTGGGCATCGCCGCCAACGCTGCGTCAAAGTCAAAGTCCTCGATAGCGCTGGCTACCCGCTTCAGTGCAAAAGCCAGTGAGGTGCCCTGTGCCACTGCGATGAGTTCTTCCAGCGCGTCGGCCGCGTCGGCGTCGCTGTCCTCGAGCAGCTTGGTGAGCCGCGCCAGCGCGGGGGCCAATTCCATTGCGACGGCTCGCGGCAAGGCCTGCAGTGGGGTGGCAGAAATCTCGGCAATGTGCCCCGATACTTCACTGTCATTTTGGCCTGTAGCGCCCGTCCCAACCGCGTGAGCAGCTTCACTTTTTGTAGCAATTTCGTGCCTAGGCTTGATCCACCTGGCGATGGTGGCAAACATCTCCCCCACGTTGAGCGGCTTGGCAATGTGGTCCCACATCCCCGCACTGAGCACTTTCTCACGGTCTCCGGCCATGGCATTGGCGGTCATGGCGATGATGGGCAGGTGCTCGAAAGTCGGGTTGCGCCGAATCGCGCGTGTGGCCGTGTAGCCGTCCATCACCGGCATCTGGCAGTCCATCAGCACACCATCAAAAACCGGATCGTCGGCCAGGATGTCCAGCGCTTCCTGGCCGTGTTTGGCCAGCACCACCTGCATGCCGGCGTTGCCCAGCAGCTCCATGGCGAGCTCCTGGTTCATGTCGTTGTCTTCGACCAGCAGCACTTTGAGTCCGGCCAGTTTCGACATGGCGTCGGTCAGTGTGTCGGTCTTTTCACTTGCTTGTGCATCATCCACAAAACCGATGTTCAGCGCCTCGCAGACCGCATCGAGCAGGCTGGCGGCGGTAATGGGCTTGGTAAGCGCCGTCTTGAGCGCAACGCCGCGTTCCTGCGCAACTTGCGACGCTTCGTCGCGGCCATGGCCGGTGACCATGATCACCGGTGGAATCTTCGCCATGGCACTGGCCTGCAACTGGCGGGCGGTCTCGATACCGTCCATCACCGGCATCTTCCAGTCCATCAGTACCAGGTCAAAGGGCTGCGCGATGGCGTCGGCGTCCAAAAGAATGGACAACGCCTGCGCGCCGTCGATCGCCACATCCACCGCCAAGCCCAGCGCGCTGGCCATCGCACAGAGGATTTCACGCGCCATCGCGTTGTCGTCCACCACCAGGGCGCGCAAGCCCTGCAACGCATCCGTCTGGAACTCGCGCCGTGCTTGCGGATTCTTTTGCACACCAAAACGGGCGTGGAAGTGGAAGGTGGAGCCTTTGCCCGCCTCGCTTTCCACCCAGATGCGCCCTTGCATGAGCTCCACCAGATTTTTGGAGATGGCCAGCCCCAACCCGGTGCCGCCATATTTGCGGGTGGTGGAGGCGTCGGCCTGGCTGAAGGACTGAAACATCTTGCCGCATTGCTCAGGTGTCATGCCGATGCCGCTGTCCTTCACCCAGAAGTGCAGTTCCGCCCCCTGCTCGTCCTCGGATACCTTCTCGATGCCTACGACAATTTCCCCATGTTCGGTGAATTTGACCGCGTTGTTGCCCAGGTTGATGAGAATCTGACCCAGCCGCAGGGAGTCGCCGACCAGTGCCGTGGGCACATCCGGCGCCGTATTGAACAGCAACTCCAGGCCTTTGTCCTCGGTTTTCAAGGTCATCAGGTTGGAGAGGTTGTCCATCACGTCTTCCAGGCGGAAGTCGATGCTCTCCATGCTCATCTTGCCCGCTTCGATCTTGGAGAAGTCCAGGATGTCGTTGATGATGCCCAGCAGGTTGGTGCCTGAGCGGTGCACTTTTTCAATGTAGTTGCGCTGCTTCTTGTCCAGCGGGGTCTGCAGCGCCAGGTGGCTCATGCCGATGATCGCGTTCATCGGTGTGCGGATCTCATGGCTCATGTTGGCCAGAAAATCCCCCTTGGCTTTGGTGGCTTCTTCAGCAGCACGCCGGGCATCGGCCATCGGTGTGATGTCGGCGAATGTGCCAACCAGCCCGCCGGGGCTTCCATCCACCTTTGCAAAGCCGCGCACGTAGTACAAGGTGTCGTGGATCTTGCCGTCGGCAAACGGCATGGAAATTTCCTTTTGCACCGAGCCACTGCTGGCGATGATGGCCTCATCTTCGGCCTGATACGCCACGCGGTCGGCCTCGGGAAGGTACTCCAGCTCCAGCACGCATTTGCCAATAAGGTCTGCCGCGTGCACCCCAAAGGTTTGTTCGTAGGCCTGGTTGAACCCCAGGAAGCGCGCTTCGGGGTCCTTGTAAAACACCGGGTAGGGAATGGTGTTGAGCAAGGCCTGCAGGAACGCAGAGTGGTCTTTGGCGGCCTGCTCCGCGGCCTTGCGCTCAGTAATATCGCGGTAGACGATAACGGTGCCGACGATGCTGCCTTCCTTGAACACCGGAGTCGTCGAATACTCCACAGGCACCGGCGTTCCGTCCTGACACCACAGAACCTCATCGTCGACGGTGCGCTGGCGCCCGTCCTGCGCAGTCAGGTACATCTTGCAATCGGTACTGGGGAAGGTTGCACCATCCGCATGGGTGTGGTGCACGAGATCGTGCATGTTCTGGCCAATAAACGCGTCCGGGGCGAAGCCCAGCATGGCTGACGCTGCCGGGTTGGCGAAAGAGATAGTTCCCTGGGCGTCCAATCCCACAATGCCGTCTTTGACAGAGTCCAGAATCAGCCGACTGCGTTCTTCCAGAATGGCCAGGCTGGCGGTTGTTTCCTTGAGCGATTTTTGCTGGGCTTCGAGCTCCACCGTTTGCTCTTCCAGGTGCGCAGCCTGGCGCTCCATGCTCTCGGCCTGGCGCTGCGTCTCCTTTAGGAGTTGCTCGGCTTTGACGCTGCGCTCCAGGATTTCCATGTTCATGGCCAGAATCGGCATCAACCCATCCAGCAGGGCACTCTGGCGGGTGTCAAAGCGTGCGTAGGTTGCAAGCTCCACCACGCCAAGCAGGCGGTCATTGCGCATCACGGGATGCACCGCAATGGCGCGGGGAGCTGCCTCGCCCAAGCTGGAGCCAATGCGAATGTAGTCACCGGGCGGATCGGTGAGGATGATGGGCTCCAACTCCAGGGCGCACTGCCCCACCAAGCCCTGCCCCACGGCAAAGTACTGGTCCATGTGCTTGCGTTCCCGGTAGGCGTAGCTTCCCAGCAGACGCAGGCGTCTTTGCTCCGCCTCGTAGATGTAAAACACACCATGCCCCAGATTGACCAGCGGACCGACACTGGACAGGAACAACTGCGACATATCGGTGAACGAGCGCACTTGCTGGAGCTTGCTGGCAATGTCGGCGATATGCGTCTTGACCCAGCGCTCGGTTTCCATTTGGAGAGCTTCGTGTTGCAAGACCTGAACGGCACTGGCCAGTTCCCCCACTTCGTTTGGATAGTCACTGTGTGGTACTGCTTCCGACAAGTGCCCCTGCGCGAGACGCTGCACCGCGTCCCGGATGCGCAGCAGCGGAAGCCGGATGGTCGAGGCCACCACCACCCCGGCGGTGACACCTGCCACCAAAGCAAGGAACACCAGAACCATGGTGATGGTCAGGCGGGTGGAAGCTTCGTCACGCGTAGCCTGGGCTAACGCGGCCACACCATCCCGCTGAATCCGCTCAGCTTGTGCCAGCGCCTCATTGGCTGACAGACCTGCGGACTGAAACTGCGGTGATGCCACCAGTCCCAGGGCTTCGTCCACTCGCCCAAAGTTCATCAACGTTACTGCCTTGTCCACATCACGCAGGTAGACCGCGAAGCGCTCCTCAAACAAGACCAGCAGCTTGTCCAGCTCCGCAGTGGAAGTGCGTGCGCGAAGGTCTTTCAGGTTGCCCGGAATGGCGCTGCGTGCGTCGGTGAGTTGTTTGATTGCCAGTGCCCGCCCGGCGGCGTCGGTGGCGATCAGGGCCTGCCGTACCGTGCGGCCAATCTGCAGGTAACTGATCTGAAGGTCTTTCACCCGTTCTACACTGACGACGCCCTGCTGGTACAGCGTCTCCACGTCGGCATTGAGTTTGTTCTGAATCCACAGGCTTTGCATCCCCATGCCCAGCACAATCAACACCAGACTGGCAAAACCCAGCAGCAGCTTGAAGCGCAAGGAGCGGCGTTCCAGTGCCATCAATAAGGAATTCATAGCTCGGCTCTCATGTGTAAATCAGTGCAGCCGCCTAAACAGACGGTGGTAATGGTCAATCGGAGAAAACATCGTGTTGCCAATGGGACTGAGCGACTCCGACGGGCCGATAAATAGCAAGGCGCCCGGTCGTAGCGCCTGGTGGAATCCCTTGATCAAACGGTCCTGCAGCGGGCTCTTCATATAAATCAGCAAATTGCGGCAGCTGACCAAATCCAGCGCCAGATCCGGCGGGCCGCTCAGCACGTCGCGCTGCTCGAAATGAACCAGGCTACGCAGATCCGTAGAAACTTCGAAATCGACCCCCTTGCTTGAAAAATAGCGGGCCTGCAGGGCGGAATCCATTTCCTTGAACGCCGACGCAAGGTACCGCCCCGCCCGGGCGGTCTCCAGTGCCTGCGGGTTGAGGTCGGTCGCGGTGATGGAAATGCCTCGCTGCAACCGATCGTCATTCAGCATCTCACGCAAGAGGATGGCCAGCGTATAGGCTTCTTCGCCCGAGGCACACCCAGGAACCCACACTTGTACCGGTTCGCCAGCAGGCTTGCGCTTGAGCAGATCCTTTAGTAGAACCTGCAAAGCTGCGAAGGACGCGCGATCGCGAAAAAATGACGACACCGACACCAGAAACAACTGCTGCAGGGCGTGCAACTCCGACGGGTTGCGTCGAATGAAAGCCTGGTAGGCCTGCGGGCTGGTAGCGCCCTGCACCACCTTGCGTTTTTCCAGACGGCGCAATAACGTGTCTTCCTTGTAGCTGGAGAAATCAATACCCGTGGCCTCGTGGACCTGACGCAGCAACCCCTGCAACTCCTGGTGCTCCGGGTCTTGCACGGGTGCGTCGCTGCGGTGCGGATGCGGCCAGATCGGGGCAGCGGCGGCATCAGCGATCACAGGAGACCAACCGGGGTTGGGTTTGCCAGGAAAAAGAGACCCAAGTACTGCAGCGATCTGCTCTGCAGGCATGACTTGATCAACCGCCCTGGCGTCAATCGCAGCCTGCGGCATGCCATCGAACTTGGCCTCTTGTGGATCTTGCGCAAAAGTGATGCCGCCCGCAGCCTTGATGGCACGGCAGCCCGTTGCGCCGTCGGAACCGGTGCCCGACAAGACAATGCCAATGCCACCGGAACGGCAATTTTTCGCGATCGATTGCAGCAGCACATTGACCGAAGGGGTGGAGATATTCTCGGGCGCTGGATCCCCGAGATGCAGCACATCGTGCTGCACCTGGCCGTCCTTGCCCGAGGGAATGACATAGACCGTATCGGTGCGCATCTGCACACCATCAGTGGCCAATACCACGGGCAGGGCGGACGCGCGTTGTATCAAGCGCACGACCAGCGCGTCATGGCCATCTTTCGCCATGTGCTGCGCCACCACATAACGAATGCGACCCGTGGCCTGCATGCTGGCAAACATCGGCAGCATCGCCTCCAGACCACCGGCAGACGCGCCAATACCGGCCACGAGCGTCATGCGTTTTCAGCCAATGCCGGTTCCCCACGAAGCGGAGTTACCCGTTGCGACAAAAGATTGCGACGCAGAATCTCCATGCTGTTGGCCAGCAGCGCCACCAACTCTTCCAGCTGGTTGAGCGCGTTGTCATGCGGCGCATGCAATACCGCGAGCTCGACCGCACCTATCAGCGTGTCATGCAGTACCAGTGGGGCCAATAACAAGGCCGCTGGCTGCGCACTGCCCAGCCCCGACCGTACGGTCCAGAAACCATCTGCTGGGGTCAGTACCAGTTGGCTACGCCGCTCTTTCGCGCATTGCCCCAGCAATCCTTCTCCTAGCATCAGCCTGGCAGCAGGCGCCTGGGCACTGGCGCTCGAAGCGAGTAGTTCCAGACCAACCGTTGCGTCAGACGGTACGGCATAGACGGCGCCCTGCACGATACCCAGCTTATCGCGCGCCTCGGTCAAAAAGACGCTCGCCAGTTCTTGAAGGGTCTCACACCGCTGCAGGCGCATGGAGGTATCGGCCAGCCGCACGCGAAAGGTCGCGCGCTGCTCCTGCTGCTGCGCATAGACTTTCAGTTGTGCCGTGGCCTCGTCCTGCGTGCGTCGGCCGCGCAACAGGTGCACCCACATCCACCCGAGCAACAACCCGAGGGCGGCAGCGAGGCAGCCCTGTATCAGCGATCGCCCGGGGGGGGCTCTCAGGGCCAGGTCTTCCATCACGATCAGGCTCCATTCACCCGACGGGTCGTTCCATTGCACGGGGGCCACCCCTACCGCAAATCGCTGCCCATCGAGGCCCTGAATTCCCGCGCTGGCAACAACCGGCAAGGGCAAAGGATCCGTTTGTTCAAACAACGGGCCGAATTGTTTGAGGTCGCGTATCAATTTCAAACGCTCCGGTGTCGCAACACCTTCGAGCATGCCAATCCACTGCGGCGAGGTCGACGCGAAAACCACTCCCTGCGGCGATAGCAGCAGAGCCTTGTCGAATTTACCCTTGAGCAAAGCATCGACCCGGTCAAGGTTGGTGCGCGCGACCACAGCACCAATGCCCGAGGTTGAACGGGCACGCTCGGTGTAGACCGGCGCAGTGAAATACAGTGACCGGTCTCCGCGGGCCATGCTGACCGCGGCGTACACACTGGTCTGCCCCTTTATCGCCATCTGGTAATAGGGGCGAAATTTCACATCCAGTCCGGTGGATGGCTTGTTGATGCGGTCCCAGGACGACTTGACGATACCGTCTTCGCCCACGAGGAAGACCCCTTCGGCCTCGAAGGAGTTGCCAAGTGTCGACAGGGTCAGGGGGATGTTGGCATCGATGGAGAGAAGGCCGTTGGAAACCTCCTGCTTGATATCGCGATCTGCCAGGCCCAGCAAAGTGATGGAGCCCATCAGGTTGCCGTTGAGTGTGCCAGACGTGATCTCGATACTGCTGCGCCTTGCTTCGGTTTGCAGCAACGAGACCCGCTGACTTTCACGCCGGTTGATATCGTTCGCCACAACCAGCACCCCTGCAATCAGACTCACCAAAATCGCCGCGGCCCACGCGGCGCGTGGTTGGTAGACAAAATACGTCAGCAAGCGGTTCATGTCGGGCTCACCCGGTAATCACTTTGAGCGTTTCGGCCTTTTTGTGCAGGTCCTCGTCGCTGTCGGCATAACGGCGTGCCACATCCTGAAACTGCTGCTGCAAGGCCATGAAGGCGTCCACGATATCGGGGTCAAAGTGCGTGCCGCGGCCCTCGGCGATGATGCCCACCGCCTTCTCGTGCGGCATACCACTCTTGTAGACGCGCCGGCTGATGAGTGCGTCGTAGACATCGGCCACGGCCATCAGCCGCGCTGAAATCGGGATGTCGTCTCCCGCCAGCCCTTCCGGATAACCCGTGCCGTCCCATTTTTCCTGATGGCTGTAGGCAATTTCCTTGGCGTATTTCAGAAACTCCACCGCCAGCCCCAGTTGGTCTTCGGCATGCTGTATGGCGTCGCGACCGAGCTTGCAGTGGGTTTTCATGATTTCGAATTCGTGCGGCTCGAAGCGTCCCGGTTTGAGCAAGATACGGTCAGGAATGCCCACCTTGCCAATGTCGTGCAGTGGTGCAGACTTGAACAGCATGGTGATGGTGTGGTCGCTCAAAAAACCCCGGAACCGGTCGTGGTTCTTCAGGTAGTTGGCCAACAGATCCAGGTAGAACTGGGTACGACGGATGTGGTTGCCGGTATCGTTATCGCGCGTCTCGGCCAGCGACGCCATGGCCAGAATCGTGACATCCTGTATGGCGGCGAGTTCCCGCGTGCGCTTGGCCACTTCCGACTCGAGGTAGACATTCTGATCCTTCAGAAAGTCCGCTGCGGCCTTGACCTGCAACTGCGTCGCCACGCGGGCCATCACAATGGGTGGATTGACGGGCTTGGTGATGAAATCGACCGCACCAAGCTCCAGGCCCTTTTTCTCATCGTCCGTCGCGGTCATGGCGGTCAAGAAGATGATCGGAATGTCGCGGGTCGTGCGGTCCTCCTTGAGGATCTTGCAGACGTCGTAGCCGGAGAGTCCGGGCATCATGATGTCCAGCAAAATCAGGTCCGGCGGACTGTCGCTTTGCACGATCTTGATGGCCTTTTCGCCGTTATTGGCCACTTTCACCTTGTACACGTCCTTGAGTAGCCCGGACATCAGGGACAAATTGTCAGGGGTATCGTCGACTACCAGAACGGTTGGTTTTTGGGTGAAATCCAGAGCATCGGACATGGCGTCGCTTTCCTCTTTGTGGCGTTTGACAATGGCTTCATTCTATGGCGACGTCAGAGCGCGTTTGCGCCTTAAACCTCGCGTATACCCTTGGTCGCCAGAATGAATTTCGGGCTTACCATCCGAGGCTGGAAAAAATGAACGGTCGTAATATTTTTATGGAGATGGTGATGAATCGATTCAAATGGGCAGCGGTTGCGGCCGGTTGCGCAGTGGTCCTTGCAGGATGCGGAGGCGCCAGTGATGGTGCCGACACCGCGCCAAAAACGGTAGCCTCGTCGGTCAAGGTCTTTGGCGACAGCATCATGGACAGTGGCACCTTTGGCTACAAGTTCACGATCCAGGGCAATGACGCGGACGGTAAACCGTTCCAGATCTTCCCTGAGTTGGTGGCAGCCAATTTTGGCGTGCCGACACTGTGCCCATTCTTCAATTTCAGCCCGAGCGCCGGTTTTACGACCAAACCATCGTGCACCAACTATGCGGTTGGAGGGGGTCGCGTAAATAACCTGACCAACCCCGGAACCGGTGGTAACGCCAGCCCGTTTTCCATCACGTACCAATTGGGTGTTGCCGCAGCTACGCCTGGCGCGCTGACAGCCACTGACGTGGTCATTGTGGATGGCGGCGGCAACGATCTGGCCGATCTCACCGGTGCCTACCTGGGGATCACTGCTTCCGCTACCGGTTTTGCGACCTACACCGGTCTGCTAGGTACCATGCTGCCCCAGGCCACTATCGGTTCCATTCTGGGCGCAGCACCGACTCCGACATCTCTGGCAACTGCGGGCGGAGCCTATGCGCAAGCCCTGGGTACGGCACTGGCCACATCGGTAAAAACCAACGTCGTGGGCAAGGGCGTCAGCAAGGTCGTCGTCGTCACCGCGCCTGACATTACGGCAACACCGCGCTTTTTGGCGGTATTGGCGGGCGTAGCGGCCCAAGCCGGAACCGCCCAGCGTGATGCTGTGAAAACCCTGGTGGATACCTGGACCAATGCCTTCAATGCGGCGCTGGTCGCGGGATTGGCGGGTACCAGCGTTCAGGTATTCGACTTGAACGCAGAAGGCAAAAAAATCACGGCCAACCCGGCACAGTTTGCCTTTACCAACATCGTGACACCTGCGTGCCCCAAAGTGGCCGGTGGACTTGACACGGTGACCGGGCAAGCCAGTTTGACTGGCCCCACCGTTGCGGCATGCAATTCAGCACTGATGTCGGCACCCAGCGGCATTCCTGTGGGCGAGACGTCGGCCACCTGGTGGCAGCACTATGCCTACTCGGACAATTTCCACCCCACCCCGGCATTGCACAAGCTGATTGGCCAGTCCATCAACCTGCAACTGGTCAAAGCTGGCTGGCTGTAATCAAGGAATCCGAACATCATGAAAAACAAAGCTAAATTCCTTCTGTTGCCCATCGCCCTGGCCTGCGCCTCCATGGCGCATGCCCAGACCGCCGGTACCTGGATGGTGCGTGCCGGTGG
>JFJP01027155.1_pt1 | contig 39679 bp, 53 predicted proteins | sample 431651 | NCBI WGS metagenome assembly JFJP01 (sample SAMN02602958, study PRJNA72255) | Microbial mat metagenome, whole genome shotgun sequencing project. | biome: fresh water; feature: sink hole; material: water; isolation source: purple microbial (photo- and chemosynthetic) mats found in... | reverse complement strand
ACAGTTGTATTATAGCTCAAAAATAAAATTAAAAATAATTACAGTAATTTAAAGAACAATTATTCAAAAAACAATAAAATATTATTAATATTATATTTTTATTTTTATTTGAAGTATGAACAAAAAATTCAAAGATATGGACTATTTGGAATTATCAAAATATGAGCTCTCTTTCAACGCAACAAATTTTTTATCGAAAGATCATATTTTTATCAAAAATTTGACAAACAAAAGAATTGCTTTTAAAGTTTTTTGAAAATATGGATTCAAAATTAAGAAAATTAACACATTCTTTAGATAAAAACCACAAGCCCTATAAAATTCCATGTACACCCAAACATAGGAGATTTGTTGGCTTTTGAAAAAATAGACGTCGAATTCCAATGTAAATCTCAAAATACTCCAAATGTACTCTTCTACTATCTTTGAATCTCATAAATTTTGAAATCAAAAAAAATAAATAGGGAAAAATCGAGGAATTTATGATTTTTGCAATGGAAGTTTTGGAGTCCTTTGAAGTTAAAATTGCAAAAACTGGTTTAATTGAAAAATTTAAATAAAAACAAAGATAGATTATATTGAAAAATTATGGACTCAAATGAATGTTTCAAAGTCAACAATGACCTTTCAAAGCTACAAATTGATTGCAATTTTTTTTAAAATCGACGATGATGGTAATCAGATATTTCAAGATTTAAAATTAGCTGAAAGTTTGCATCAGAATTTAAAAAATGTCAAAATTTTCAACAAACTTTAATTCTAAATTTTTTATTTTGAAGAATAATTCATTGAAGAAATATAAAGAGTATGAGCACTTTTCATCAGATATAGCCCTTTATGGAAATAAATATGATGAAATTTATAAAAAATATATGATATTACAAAAAGATTTGGTTTTTTTTGTTGCGAATTTTTAAGATTTATGATAAAATTTAGAATCAGACTTATGAAAACATAAAAAGAATGTCAGCAAAAAATGAAAATCCAAAAAGTATTGATTTTTTTTAATGAAAAAGACTATATCAATTATTTATTACTAGAAGGCATTTTGAAATTTCAGTATGTTATTGTTGTGATTTTTTTAAGCTTGTTTCTAGCTTTATATTTTTTAATTTCAGATGAAAAATAAGCTTTTTAGCCAATTTTTTTTTGTTTGAAAATAAATGTAAATTTTTTATGTAATATAATGAATGAATGAATGCAAATAAAAAATATAAAAAAATTTTGCTATTTAATAATAAAAATTTCTCAAATTTTTATTTATCATATTTGTTCTTTCAAATTTAATTTAAAAAAAAACAAAAAATAAAATAAACTTAAATATTTGAAAAATGGAAAAAGATTTTTTCGACAATGTCGATCCTGTACCTTAATTTTGAAATTTCTTTCATTGGCTTGATAATTTTAATAGGAAATCATAAGTTATATGAACAGATACATAAACCTTCTAAATGATGAAAACAGTGTAGTTAGGAAAAAAACAATTCTTCAAATTTATGAAAAAATAAATGAAGAGAAATTAAATATAATTGGAAGTAAAATTCACCCTAAACCTCTTCTATATATTTTTTGTGATTTTTATTAGTGGTCTCCCAACAATTAATGATAAATTTCAATAAATCCATTTTGAAATGCTTTTCAGATCCTCTGGAAAAAATTCGTGAAACCGCAATAAAATTTTTGAAAGAGTCCAAACATTTATTTTATTTGAAAATCAAAATTAACTATGAAATATTAAGGTTGATCTCTCGATGTGAAGATATGGCTCCATTCCTTCCTTACATAATCTCAATTTTGGTAGAAAGGGTAAATTGTCATGATTTGGAAGGCATCAAAAATTTGCCAGAAGTTATGCGTCCACCTCCTTCTCAAAAACCTCAAATGTTAATAAAATTAATCGAGACCTCAGAAGAGGTTTATTTTCAATAAAATTTTTTTAAAGTTTAAACAATCCTTTTAAATAATTTTTAGATTAGATTGGAGCTTTGTGAATTGATTTCGATAATAATTTCATGTTGCACTGAAGAAATTATGATCAAGCATTTGGATGATATGTGCAATATTATCAGAGCTTTGGCAATGGACCCCTTTTATGAAGTCCAAAGAGCCTCCTGCAGAAACATTTCCGAGTTTTCAAGAAGTTTTCGAGCAATACTCTTGCATTTTAGTGAAATTCTTGCAAGATCTTTACTTTTGCCTTTAGTAAGCAAAAAAAGTAAGGTAAAAATCGCTGCAATAGAAGCTTTAGGTCAAGTTCTTCAATGTGGTGTTTATAAATATAATGCCAATATTATGGAGATTTTAATTGGATTTAGAGACCCGAATTCAGTCCCAATAAAAGATTTCTATGAGGCTTCGAATAAAATCAATTATTTCGCTTTTTTGATAAACGACCCTAAAACCAATGTAAGAGAAATGTTTATAAGATCTATTGGAGATTGGATAATAAATTTAGAGGATCGGTTTGTTTGAAAATATCTGATCTTTTTTTCAAAAACTTTTTTTTAGATTTGATCATTATTCAAGATTTATCCCTTATTTGCTTTCCGGTTTATTTGATCGCATGGATGAAATTCAAACAACAGCTTATGAAGTTATTGAGGAATGTGGTGCTATGCTTGAAAATGAGAGAGTATCAACAAATAAATAAATAAAAACTGATAAATTTATTTTAATTTAGGAAAAAGAGTTTAGAGATCAGAAACAGTATGGTGTTGAATCTGAATGGACTTTAGGAGGAGTTCTTGCAAATTTACCATTGCCTCATCCATTTAAAAAAAGACCACAGCTAGGCGCAAGAATTTTCATTAGATCTCATGTGCGAAAGTTTTTCCATGCACTTTATAAAGAGTTCAAAGATTGGAAAATCGGTTAGTTTTTAGTTTTTGTGAAAAAAAATAATTATTTTTCAGAAAATCGAGAAAAAGCTGCTAATTTAATGATGCTGTCTATAGTTTATTCTGAAGATTTTATGACTCAATTTCTATACCAATGTCTTCCAGCTTTTCTTGAGTTGGCGATTGCAAAAAATAAAGAAGATGATGTAGTTGTAGAGAAAATATGCAAAAGTTTACAGTTATTAGGAAGATTTTGTGATTATAATTCCTTTTTCCCTATTATCAAATCCAGTTTATTGGTATTTTACTGAAATATTATATTTATTTCTGCTTAACTTTTTCAAATTATTTAAAGGGAGAATACTCTGATAATCAGGATTATTTTAGATGTGCCTTGAAAGCATTTGAGTGTTTAATTTTCGGATCTTTAGAAGCAACGATTACTTCCAAAGGCTTAGGGCTTAAGATAGTAATCTATTAACTTTCTATCATAAATTAAATTTAAATAGGAATTAGTTATGGAATCTTTGTCACTTTTGAGTGATCCACAAATTTTAAAATCATTTGCAACAATAAATTGCAAAGAAGCCTTGCAAGTGCGTTCTTACTAATTTTTTTTCATTTTTTAATTGATTATTACTTCTTAGGTTGTTGAGGTAATTTTCTCATTTATCAAAGAAAGAGCTTCAAAAGAAGAAATCCTCACAATTTTTTCGAAAAAGAGAGATGAAATAATGAATTTGAGCTTTAATTTAGCTTATATAACTATTTTCGAAAGACCCCTAAAACTTATTAAAATAATGGATGAGCAGTTTGTTGATGAAACAATTCAAAAATTTGAGGAATTTTCCTTATTTAATTTTTTGAAAGATATTTTTGAAAAATCAGGACAAAATACCAAAAAGATGTTTATAGCATATGGTTCTGATTTCGGTGCATCTTCAGAAATTTTTTCCTTTGATCACGAAAAAGTTTATTTATTTATAATGAAATTTTAATCAAATTTTCATTTTAGTGGATCAAATTGATAATTTTGATTTCAACCAACATTTTTTTATTCAATTTAGAGGATCCTATTCCAAATTTATTTGATTTATTTAATGGCTTTTTCCTCAAATTTGCCAATCCTGATCTATGTGATTCTTTATTAAAATTGTGTTGTTTATATGCTAGAAAAGTTTTAAAACTCATCAAGGAAAATAAAATACCAAAAGATAATGGCAATAAATATCTCTCATCTATATGCAATACTTTTTCTTTGTTGCTTGAATGGCCTCTTCGCAGTGAGCTCAAATTAAAAGAAACTTATTTGAATAATTTTTTTCAGAATTCATACCTATTATTTTCAAATTTAATAAAGGAAAATGAAACGACTCTAAAAGCGATTTTCAAAGATCAACCATTGGTATTGCCACGGATCATGTTTTCTTGGATAAATTTGCAAAGAAATCATTACAAAGCAAAAACAAATGAGCTTATGTCTTTATATTGTGACTTCTTTCTAAATGTAAAAGATTTTTTGAGCTCAAATGCTATTAAGATGGAATTCTATTATAGGGGAGAAAAAACTCAAAATAAGAAAATTTACATTCTTCCTTATTGCATTGATTTCTTCATTGATCAATTTAATGTTTTGGTGCTTCCCAACCCTTTAATGGTGAAAAAAATCTTTGAAAGTTTGATGGAATTATTAAATTGTATTGATGCTCATAAAGAAGAACTTTTTAAGGGAGATGATGCAAATTATCCAGATTATGATGAACTCCTCAATAAATTAATTAAACTAGCAATAGATTCACAAGATTCTGAATGCAAAGAGTATTTGATGAAATGCTTGAGAATTTTAAGCAAAAAAACACCTTTGAATTTGAAAATACTAATGCAAGCAGCTGATTATAATAAGCAGCATTCAAGAGTGGATTTGATCTCAAAAATAATAAATATCCATTAAAAATAAGAAATGGAAATAAAATTGTTAAAAATGACAAATTTCTTCATTTATTAATTTTAATTTAAAAAGTCGAAAGAAAAAAATAAATCGCATCTATTTATCATTCATTAGATATAAAAAAAGGTTATTGAAAAATTTAAAATAAAATTCGTCAAATAATCGAAAAGTTTCTAAAAATAATATTTGAGTGAAAAAAATTTGAATCCCCATAATATATTTCTTTAAATATTTATAATTAATTTTTTTTTTAATTTTCTCTTAAAATTTTTATTTTTATTTATTTTTAATTCATTTGTTTTTTTCAATTTCATTCTTAAAAACTATTTATTTCCCAGGAGCAGCAGCTGGTTTTTTCGGTGCAGCAGCTCCTCCGCCTGCTGCAGGTGCTTTTCCAGGTGCAGCAGCTGCAGGTGCTTTCGCTCCCCCTTGTTTTCCAAAGGTGGTGAAGATTCTTGAATCTAATTGTTCTTCCTTATAGTCTATGGTGACCTCTCCAGTAACAGGGTTAACTTCCCTCTTTCTTTGTGGAGGTACAGTGCCCATTTTCGGTGCCCAATAACGATACCAATCCTGATATTTATCAATCATTGTTTTTTCCTGTTCTTTATCAAGAGTTTGACTAAATCTAATGGTTTTATCGACATAAACCTCATTGAAATGATTCATAAACCATGCATCTTTGTTGGCTCCTTGATTTAAATATTCTTTCCAATTAACCACCCATATTTTCCAGCCTTTATTATCCAATATAAACTTTTTCAAACTGTAAAAAGGCCGAATATCATAAGAATCGGAAAAATTTTCAATAACTGCTTGTTTCAAAATACCCACTTTTTGTGGTAAAATCGCGATATCAATCGTAAATAAATTATCCCATTCTAAATAAGGTTTGTTATTTATATGGAATTGGAACTGCAGCACCCTGAAGAAATCAAGGAATTCTTCATCTTCTGTCGGTTTGGGTACTCTTGCTGCACTGAATTGATTACTTGCTTCATATAAAGCCTGTTCAAAAGTCTTATAATTCCATTTGGGATAAAATATTGTTAAATAGTATTTAGCCATTTGCAGATGGAAATAATGAGACATTGGAACCACATATTTCTGTTTTGATACGTTTTTTATCATATTTTTCCAGAAGTCCTTTTGAACATAACGAATATACATGAGACTCATCACAGTATTCGATAATTCTGAATAGCTCAGTGTTAAGACATTTTCATTGGCCCATGGGATGAAATATTTCTCAATTAAGCCACAATTTTTCTCAGTAAAGCCTCGAGCAGTATACGCATAAAATATTCTGGCTTTATCTTTATTAGAAAACTCAGGCCAGAATTTCTCTACTAATGTGGTCATTTGATTATAGAACTTAAGATCACCTTCAGAACGACCATTATTGAATTTGGAGAAGGAGTATAGGAAACTGCAGACCTGGAAAGCATCCAATTGATCAAGATTTTGTAGAACTTTGTTCTGGATTTTAGATAGAACATCTAGATAGTTTTCGACTCTGAGGATCGTGAATGCTGTTGACAATCGACTGACTGATTCAATGCTGAATGTATCGAACCCTTTCAATAACTCTTCATAATAAGTCTCAATTAGTTTCTCTGCTTCTTGAATATGTTCATCTTTAACTCGAATCATTTTCCTATTATGTTTTTTTATCCTTGAATTCGCATAAGTGTATAGAAGATTCGCAATAATATCAGGATCTTGCTTCGAAAGCGCAATCACTTCAGGTTTTCTCTTCAGCAACTCTTGATAAAAAAGACTATGCAATTTATCTTTAGAAAGCATTTTATAAGCAGTATATAGATAAAAAACATCATAAATAGTTGCTTGTTTTATTTCCTGTTTCACTAGATCAATACAAGCCTTATGTAAAGGAAGAGAGCCTGTCTTTGGCATGGTTCCTGCCATTGAATAATGGATTTTCGCAATATCCAATAGATCGAAATGATGTAAATTATGGAAAATTTCTTTGTCTATGTAATCCCATATTTTAAAAACGTCTGTTTTATAACGCAAATCAAATGATAAAGAAAGTGCGATATTTGGAAGTTGCTTGTAATGGGTCTTCATTATTTTTATCTTCAATAGCTGAAACAAATCACCAATCTCTTTATTTTCCTTATAAATCTTCTCAATCTGGAATTCTTGGCTGGTTTCATTCAAATATTTCTCAGGTGTTATTTCCTTGATTTTCTTAATAATTCCCACTATCTCTGCATCATGAATCACATAAGGCCCCACGAATTCTTTTAAATAACTGATTTTTCTATCACTTTCCTTATAATATTTTTCATTCCTAGAGATCCAAAACAGTTCTTTTGAAAAGATTCTATCATATTTTCTCTCCACTGGCTTCTCTTTTCCCCAAACTGCATCTCCAAACACTTCGTTTTCATCCTTTATTTCTTTTGAAGGCTCGTCTTCTAATATTGGTTGACCAGGCAAAGTAGGCGTGATCTTCTTTTTTTTGATTTCCGTTTTCATAACCTCTTTAAGATCGAGTTCCATCTGTACGTCTTTAGGTTTTTCCGGGTTTTCTTCATCGTTTTGTATTAAATATTGATAAATTTTTTTGGCTTCTTCTTCATTTATTTCAGTTTTTTCACCAACTAATTTAGCTTCTGCTTCAATCTTTTCTTGCTCTTTGAAATCAACATATTCTTTTCGCAAAAGAATCTTGCGATAATGCGATGTTGGCTGAAATTTATAGGTTAATCTTCCGGATTTTTCAAGGTTATCTGTTATGTTTTCGTAAGAATATGCGAAGGATTTTACCGGGTTCACATCGTATTTGCCTGTGGAGACAACCTTAGGTTCTACTTTCTTGGTTCGTGCAGAAAATTTATTTAGGAAAAAGAGCTGGAAAGGAGGTATAGGAGAAGATTTTAGGGTTTTTATTTGTTTGAAGATGATGGATGACATAATAAAATCTTTTAGAAAAATTATTATTTTTTTGATTTTTTTTGAGGTTTTTTTTTTTTGTTAATTTTAAAAATAAGGACAATTTTTATTTTATTTTGGAAAAATTTTAATTTTAATAAATATTATTTTTTGAAAACAATGAATTTTCCAATTAAATCCTTGCTTCTTATCGTTTTTGCCTTTCTTTTTTTTAGTAAAATATTTTTCCTTTATTTTTTAAGTTAATTATCTTCATATATACAGCAAGCAGCAGAACAATAAACTTGAGGAATTTAGAGGATTCAGAGGCTACATCTACTGACGTAAATTTATCAAATAATGCAACAAATGAAACATTAAATTCATCATCCAATGCATCAAATGGCTCAGAAGTAGCTTCTAATAGCTCAGATCTCGAAAAGACAAACAACACAAATATTTCACAAAGCAATATAAGTCAGGAATCAACTCAAAATCTATCAAATATAACCTATATGAGCTTGAAAGACAAAAAGAATCTTACAGGAACAAATTGCCATAAATATGTGATTGATAAAAAATTTAAATCTGTCGAATTAGAATTGAAAAAACTTCAAAATGTGGATCATGTTCTAATTTCTGAGGTAGAAGTGGGTTTCAATGTTTGCAATGCAGAAGTTTTTAGGACTTGTTCTGATAAATCTCATTATTGCATTTGTTAGTTTTTTATTGAGTTATTGTTTTATTTTATGCTGTAAATTTTTATAGATGAAGATGATTTAAAAAATGAAGTAGAGTTCAAAATTCAACACTGTTTTCCTAAACTTTTTGTTTATATTTATATCAACAATACGAATTTAACTGAAGCAAATGCATATGGAGAAATTGATGTTGAAGAATATGATGATGGTTTCTCTTTTATTTTAAATAAATTTATAATTACGGTAAATGAAAAAAGATGAGTTATGTGAAGATATTAAAGCAAATGATTGGAATTATTGCCATAATCTAACGCTTGAAAATTGCAGCTCAAATGATTCAAAAATTTGTGATAAAAGATGCAAATGGGTTCGTTGCAATTATTTGGTTAATCAACAAGCAAATAATTTTTCCCAATGTGTTCCTTCATATTTGCCAGCTAAAAACGAAAGCAACGAAATTTGTATCACAAACGTCGGTAAAATGAATTTTTTTTATTTTTTTTGGAAAAAATTAAATCAAAAACGTTTAAAAACTCTCAGATTTCAATCAAAGCATTACAAAATCTATTGATTTCAAATATTGTGGTCTTGTTCTCAATAGCGAAGAAACCTCAATTTTCAAAAAGGTAGGCAGAACATGGTCAATTGTAGGTGTGGCATTTGTTTTCCTTATGTTTGTTTTGTGTTTGTTCTTTATCTCAGTTTGCTGGTACAGATATAAGGTAGTATTTTTAAATAATTTCATAAATTTTCTTAATTTTTGATTTTTAGCTAAACAACAGTAAAGTCCCACCGTTTACTCCGCCAGCTTGTTGTCCAGAATGTTTATTCCCTCATCCTCCTAACCCTGTAGAGTACAATGAACAACCAGAAATTGGGGATTCTGAATATCAACAAATAAAAGAAAAATAAAATGATATTTTGAAATGTCTTTTATTTATCTAAAATTGAAATATTTCTGAATTTTTTATTTTTTTTTTAAATTACTATTTTTTTGGATTTTTCCTATTTTTTTGGTTTTTCGGGAATATTTGTAAAAAAAAAATTTTCACAAAAAATTTTTTATAAAAAGATAATTATTATTTAATTCAAACAAAAATTAAAAAAAAAACTTAATTTTCTGACTTCCCATATGGAAACCATCATCGAGAAAATACTCATTTCTAAGAAATCTCCAACTGAACAAAAAGCCTATCTGACCTTTATTATTTCCAAAGCTTCAAATGAAACGGAAAAAATAAAATTTCTCATGATAATAATAGAAAAAACCTTGCATACAATCTCCAATCTCACAGTTTTTTTTATCTTTAGATAAACTTCATTACAATATTTGTTTTTATTGAATAGACTTTTGAAGAATCTTTGGAGATTTTTGAATTTGCTATCAATACTTTAAGAACTTTGAATGCATTAAATTTTGAGAGTTTTCTTTTTTTGACGAATTACACAAGCCAAATCGAATGTTGGGCTATTGCAGCGAACCATTTAATCGAGCAAAACATCAATGATAGACAAAAAAATATCTCACAAATCAAGTCATTTTTTTCAAAAAAATTGCTGAAAACCTCTGAGGTCTGGTTTACAAATTATTTGGATGAGTTTTTTGAGTTTAAATTGAGCAAATCTATGAATTTCAACAATCAAATAAAACCGTTTGATTTCCCGAATTTAAACAATTTGAATATTCAACAATTACATAAAAAAATTGAAGTTGCCAGCAATTTTTTTTGTCAAAATTTCAATTTAATACCTATTTCAATTGATTTTCGAGAAGTAAATTACAAATAAAAACTATTTTATTCTTTTGATTAAAATAGATTCTAATGAAATGGATTTTAATGATTGATCTTAAAATAAACTCTCCATTGTTGATTAGATTAATTGACTCTTTATTGCATTTATGCGAATATTCGGCTACAAGTTTAATCAGTTCCTTTAAGCAAAGCTTCAAGTTTTTGCAATTCAACTTTGAAGAAAACGAGAAATTTAAACCAATTTATGCTTTTTTCGTTTTTTTGGAGAAAGTTAATTTTTTTTAATTCGAAAATTTTTAATTTTTTATCTTAGTTGGACAAAAAACAAATCCAAAATTTAACTAACTATTCAATAATGGGTATATTTTGGCTAAATGAAGGCTGGTTATCCTGTTTTAAAAACCTAACAAAAATAGGCTTAACAGAAAATGTTAGCGAGATCTTTCTTTTCATCAGCAATTTTCTCCTCAGCCAAAAAAACCTTGATGTTTTATTAAAAGTGATTGAGAATTTGATCCCATCAATTTTCCAAAATTTATTGTTTGATAAATTAAAAAACGGGACTTTACAAATATTGGAGTTATATTTAATCGGTGCTCCAATAAACACAGCAATCATAGAGAAGATTATTCTGAAACTCATGAAAATCATGACAAAGATAAATGATAAATCATTATTAGAGAGATTAATGGTTATATGTGATTGTATTGTAAAGAAATATGAGAATGTTATGTTGAATGTGGATTTCATAAATTTCTTAAAAAAAATGAAAGAAAAAATGGATTATAAAACTGATTTAATATTGGTTCAAAATCTTTTAAATTCAAATGATTGGTTGAATTTTTCAAAATCCCAAAAGGAAATCGAGTTCAGAGGACTAATGAATCTTGGAAACAGTAAATTTAATTAATTTTATAAATTATTAACAGAAATTAAACTAATTTTTTGATGAATTATCATTATAATTTACTATTATAAAACTATATATTCTATTAAATTGCTATTTTTTAATTTTATTATAAATCATTATTTTTTTCAAATTACTGTTATAAATAATAATTTCACTGTGTTTATTAGCATGTTATATGAACAGTTTTATCCAATGCTTATATATGACTAAAGGATTTCGAAATAATTTATTAAAGCTGAAATTCGAATTAGAAAGCAATCAACAGACTTTTTCCGTTGAAAAACTAAAAAAAGTTGCTCCTGCTTATCAGCTTCAAAGACTTTTTGCTCTTATGTTTCAAAGCAAAAGATGCGCAATAAACCCAGGTTTTTTTCGAAATGTGCTTCCAGATTTTTTCAGGATGAGCTATATACAACAAGATGCATCAGAATTTGCAAGGATTTATTTGGACACTTTTGAAATGGCTATGAAAAATACAAAGAAAGAAGTATTGTTAATTTTGAGAAATTAAAATTATTTTTTTTATAGAAATTGTTAGAAGAAATATTTTGTGGAGAAATCATTCATGAAATTTTATGCAAGAAATGTGAAAAAATCAGCCAAAATATTGAAAAGTTCATCGATTTGCATGTTAATTTCGGTTAAATTTTGTAATAAATCTTTTTAATTTGTATTTTTTTTGAGTTTTAGAAAAAAAAATTTACTTTGTAGAATTTATTGTAATTTTAAATTTTTTTAAATTAATTTTCCACAAATTTAGATTTAAATAAAGAAAACAATGCTTCGGATGCTGAAAATCTTAATATTCCCGATATGTTAAAAAAGGAATTTACGCCAGAAGAAATGAAAGAAAACGAGAAATATTTTTGCAATAATTGCAACAATTACACTCCTTTAGCAATTAAAAAATCCTTCATTTCAAAGACCCCAAATTACCTCATTCTGACTTTGAATCGTTTTTGGTTTGATTTCAAGTTGCAAAAGCGAAATAAAATCATGAAAATAGTCGATATTCCGTTTCATTTAAACCTGGAGCCTTATTTTCAAACCTCAGAAAAAACTATACCTTATGAATTATATGCAATACTTATCCATAAAGTAATAGAAATGTTAATAAATATTTATTGTGTTTAGGGCACAACAACTGAATTTGGACATTATTATTCTTTTGCAAAAGAAAGCCAATCTGATAAGAATTATTGGGTGATGTTCAATGATTCAAATATCTCAAAATTGAACAGTGAAACAGAAATGATAGATTTTATTCAGTTTGGCTTAATATTCAATTTTTCATAATTCATAAAAAAAATTGATAAAAGATCTTCGAAGGATGACACTCCTTATATTTTGTTTTATGAAAGTGCTGAAGAAAAACAAAGAAGAGAACAAGAAAAAGAGATAATTTTATTGGAGTATTTTTTTAGATTTAATAAATAAATACAAAAAATTTATATATTTTTAGCAATTTATTGAAGAAACTTATTGAACAAGATAATGCATTATATATAAAAGAAGAACAAATGAATAGTCTTAACATAAATCTGATGAAGAAGCAACATGAAAATAACCAATTGATAAATGGGTTCAATGCTTACTCCAAATATCCTGATAGAAAAAATTGTAGAATTTTTTTGTCTTATTTTTGTTTTGTAATTATAAATGTTTTGTACAAATTGAGAGAAAAAAAACAATGAAAAATATTTTAAAAATCGAAGGTTTTTTCTTTTGAACTGCATATTGGTTGTTTTGATTCGAAATCCTTTGTTGCCTCTTTTTCTGGAGATTGATAAAGTTTTTCTATTACAAGCTAATAATTAATTAATAACCTTTTAATGGATGTAAAAAATTTTTAAAAAACCTTTCGTTTGGAAGAGCTTTTAATCCCCCAACTCAAAGTGTCAATTTTGATTTCGCTCAAAGAATTAAAGCAAGGAGTTTTTAAAAAATGCATAATAGCTTGAAATTCTTCAAAATCTTTATTGCCTTTTAAAAAAAAAAAAAAAAAAAAATTAAAAATATTTTTTTTAAAAAATACCGAAAATTTCTTGGATTTTAAAGACCAAATCACAATTTTGAATGAGAGTTTTTTTGCTTTGGCTCTCCAAATTCGCGGGAATTGTGATCACAATCGTGCAAAACGACGATTTAACAAAAACTTTCAAACTATTTATAAACTTGAACAATTCATAATTTGTATATTTGATTTGACAAAGTTTGCTGAAAAGATTATGTATCAATATCTTCCTCAATCCAGTATCATTAGGGTTTCTTCAACAAAAAAATAACCAATTTTAAAAAATAAATTTGTTTCATTTGACTTTAAATTGTTTTCAATCGATTGAAAAATATCTTCGAACAATTCTCTTAAATTCTTAAACTCATTCAAACTCTTTTCAAAAACCAATTTGTCTAAATTTTCTTTGTTTTCAACTTTTCTTGATAAATTCAATATCGGGATATCTGAAGCCAATGCCAAAGAATTCGTGTTTAATAAAACTCTTCAAATTTCTTCATCTTTTATAAATTACATTAAAATTTTCATTTTTCTTTGACTCTTCTACTTCAGTTTTCGAATCAGATTTCACAGGAATTAATGATTTCCAATCATAAATCCCACTTTCATAAACGAATGAAGTTTGATCTAAATGGTAATTACTCCCCAAATAATATCGAAGGAAATATAGATAGATATTAGATGGGAAATCTTCTTCTATGAGATAAATCATCCCTTTTTTCAAAGAGTTATTGAATATTGGTAAGAAAGTTAAAGAATCATCAAAACAATTATATTAGAAATAAAATAGTATAAATAAAAAAGGATATCATCAAATTCTGGATGGCCGAAATACGCTTTAAAAGAATCATCTTTATTGTTATTAGTAGCGTCTTTTTTCTTGAAACTGGATTTCATTTTAATACAAAGAGATATTTATTTGTTTATAAAAGAAATTAAAAAATTTAAAATTTTCAATTATTCCTAATTAAAATTTTCATTTATTTTATTTTGTAAATATTTTCTTCTAGAAAAAAGGAAGAAAAGATCCTGTGTTTGTGAATATACACAAACTAGCCCTACATACTTGAAACTCGAATTCAATGCTACATATGTCGGACTTTTCCACACCAGATCTATTGATAATATTGTTATAAATTGAAAAAAATTAAATAATTAATAAAACTTTTAAAGCCGAAATGTGCAGCCATTGTCAATAAAGCAGCACCTGTATTGCTGAAAAATGATTGCTCCTTTCCGTAATTTCTGTGAACAACTCCATTGAAAATTTCATTTAAAACTAGAAATAGCATTTTTAACAATAAAAAATAATAAATAAACTGAAAAATGTCATTGAGATTACAAAACTTCCAACCCCATAATTTAAGCATTTTTTCAATTTTGGTAAGTTCTTATAAGATGCTAATGTCAAACCAGTGAAAAACCCTGAAATAGCTTTATAAAAAAATATGAATCACACCCACTATATATTGGATAAAAGTTCATTTTACTGCAAACAGATGTGGAAAATAAGATCCTATCTAATGAGGAATATCTCTTCAAAAACAGTTCATTATTAGAAAAAAACGGTTGTTTTTTCCTAGGAATTTGCAAAATTTCTTTTAAAGATAGTTTTTTGGCATCTTTGAATATATTTACTCAATAAGTTTAAGCTTATACAATATATTAACCTATATATTCAATCAAAGCTCCATTCTTTACCATAATCCACTTATTTTTTTTATAGAAATTATGAATAATTAAATTAATTTAAAAAATTTTCAATGTTTTTTTTAAATTATTAACATAAAAAAACAAAAAAAATAATTTAAATTCTTAGATATATTTTACGATGTTGTCTGTTCATTTTTATTTCTTTTTAACGGTTTTACTCTCCTCGATAAATTGTACTTTAATAGTCTATAGTCCAAAGACGTTGGCTGACGAAATACCATCTGGAATTCCATTTTCTCTTGCTAACTTCGGTCATGTACCCTATGGAAGAACATTGATAGCCCCAGTAAAATTAGCAGAACCTTTTAATGCTTGTTCTCCGTTGAATCCAATAAATCCAGATGAAGTGAAAGAAGCCCCTTTTATCTTGATAAAGAGAGGCAATTGCACTTTTGTGACTAAAGTGAAATATGCGCAATTAATTGGTGCTAAAATGGCGATTATTGTCGATGACAAACCTGACATTTCTGAAAATGTAACGATGATTGATGATGGTTTTTCTTATTCTTTGAGAATCCCTTCTATTTTTATCGAGAAAAAAGATGGAGATAAATTATATGAATATTTATCTTCAAATGATGTTAAAAAGTCGGATGTTGTTCTAACAATCACCTTCGACACTGATAAGAGCGATAAAATTGAATTATTTTTTTGGCTTTCAACCTCCAATCGCAACAGTTTTCGTTTGGTTCGCGATTTCGATAAATACTATAAACTCTTGCAACATGATATCAAATTCAATCCACATTATGCCATTTGGCCTTGCCCTGATTGTTATGCAACTAATTATAGCCAATCTCTGGAGAATTGCATATCAGGAGGTAGATATTGCTGTCCAGATCCTGATGGCAATGGTCCTGCTACTGGCTCTCAAGTGGTACAAGAAGACTTAAGACAATTATGCATTTATCAAAACTACCCTGATTTATGGTGGAATTATATGAAGAAATTTGATTCAAGCTGTAATATTGAGTTACAAGTGGTGGAAGACTGCACGAATAATCTAATGAAGAGTTTGAATATTGATACAAATAAAATAAAAAAATGCTTCAATGAGAGTTTTATCACAAGTGAGAACTCAGAAGTGAATGTGAATATTGATGATAATAAGATCTTGAGGAATGAAAGAAATTTATTCTTGCAGAATGGCATTCAGTTTTGGCCTTCCGTTTCAATTAATAATGATTCTTTTAAAGGAAATATTGAAGGGGAACAAATATTTGAAGCGGTTTGTAGCAAATTTAATCAAATACCTGAATATTGCTATGATGTGATGGGAGTGACAGTAAATGAAAAAATGGAAGGAATCAGTGTCAGTAAAATCGTAATTTTGGTGATAATAACTTTGTTAATATTCTTGTTGTTTCTGGTTTTTTGTTATAGGACTTATTTAAAAAGAATGTTCCATCATGAAATGGGGACTAAAGTTAGTGAAATGGTTTCACAATATATTGCCTTCTATGAAAGTAGGGAAAAGAAAAGCAATTCGATCGATAATGAAGGTGTTTAGAATAACAAATTTGGAGGCTCTCATTTTTTTTTGGCGAATTTAGTTTAATTTAAACGAAAAAAAATTAAAAAATTTTGTTTTCTTTGAAATTTGAAAGTTTAAAATTATAAAAAACTGGCAAATTTTTGAAAAATAAAATTTTAAAGAAAAATTTTTTGAAAAAAAAAAAATTAGTCAAAAAAATATTTATTTTTCTGATTCGACAAAAGATTTATAAAAAAAATTTTTTCAAAATTCAATTATTAATCTCAAAAAACAAATGCTTTATTCAGTCAACTCTCCCTATTTCCGTCAATTCTTGAGCTATGGCTCTTCAAAGCAAACCATTATTTCCTCAAAAAACTCATAAATATTTTTTTTTTCTTTGTATAGGAGGACATTAAAACAAACAGGCCCCGTTGGTGTTCCAAATACTACCGAGAGAAATCAATCTAGACCTATCTCAACAGGAGTTTAATTTGGAATACATATAAAATATATTAAATCAGATTGAAATTATTGAATATTGATTATAAATCGTTGTTTTCATTCAGTTTTTTTTTTTTTTTTGGTTTAAATGAGAAAATATTTGGGTAGAACGTAATCAGTTTCTGAGAAAGGCTTTATTTCTTTTTTTGGCAGAATTTCTCCTAAGGTCCTACACATAACACAAGAGCCATTAAAATCTTCTCCAGGACCACTATAAATCATCAAAAACAACAAAGGAAATTTTTTGAACTCTTTTTTCTTTAACATTTTTGGTATTATACCGCTTCCAACAAATAATTCAGAGACCTTATATTATGTAATTTTTAGAATATATTAAAATATATAAAGGGGACTTTCTCTTCATAGGCCTTATTGACGAGTTTTTCAATATTGAAAAGTTTTGATAAATCGAATTGATTAGATTTTATTTGTTCATTTGTCAAAAAATAGACATTTTTACCTCTAAAAAAAATTAAAACAATTTTTTTCTCAAAAAAATTACAAGCTATTAATCTCAAAATCTGGCCTTGCTTTGCAACTGGTCGAACCGACGACAATCACAGATTCAAATGAATGAATCTCAATAAAATTCTCAATGTCTTTGAGAAAATCTTTCAGCCCGTTCTCAAAAAATTATTGTTTATGTTAAAGAATAGAATATAGAATTTTTTAAATAAAAACAATCAGAATTCATATACCTCTTTTACGTGACTTCTTATTTGTAATATAGTTATATTTTCATTAAAATAAATTTCTCCTGGCAATGCTAAAGCTTTTTCCTCAGATTTCAAAATGTCTGGAAGTCTTCCTGTTTTATCAAAACATTAAAAAGTAATTTACTTTTATAATAGTAAACCGATTGTTGGCTGCAATGCTTTAGTTTTAAAATAAGCTATTCTTTTAAATTCATTGTTTTTTATGAGCAAATCGAGAGTGAGAGTTCCAATATTTCCAACAGATAACGCAGGCTAAATTTTTTTTTTCAAATTTTCATTTATTTGTTATTTATTTTAAAATAAAAATACAAGAAGCAACGTTGTTTTGGCCAATTTTTGATGAAAATTTTCCATTTTTAGCAATTTCTTTTTCAAATTTTAAATAATTTTTTATTGATTTGAAAAAAAAATGCATAAATGAATTTTTTTTAAAAAAGTAAGCAATTAAAACAAAATAAAAAATATTTTGTTTTTTAAAAGCAAATTTAAATTTTTTTTCACAAATTCAATTTAATCCTTCCATTTTTTATCACTCCACTGTTATTCTTTGTGCTTTTAAATCCGCTCATCAATTTATTGGTGAGCCTATTCTGTTTGACCATGATTTTGGTAATAATCTCATCGATATTTTCATCATGATTTCCTTTGATAATCTTCGAATACTTCTTATGATACTCACTTCTCTTATCCACAAACTTCTCATTCCCTGAAGTCTTCATAGTTTTTTCTTCAACATCGCTATCGCTCACATTTTTCAAATGTCCTCTTTCTTCAATAACAGCATTCAAATTGACCTTCTTTCTAAGACTGGAATAATCAATGATCTGTTCTTCTTTATCTTCTTCGTTCTTTAACAAAGAAGCAGCTGTTGATTCTGATAGGTTTTTCAGCCTGGATTTCGATAAATTCTTTTTCCCGACTGCTGTGTTTTGTAAGAATTTATTCGCGAGCATTGGTAATTTAAACAATGTCATAATAAGGTTTTTACTAGGTTCTTTTGATATGGGAATTTCATCATTTTTGTCAGTTTCAAGAAATTTATTGGTTTCTTTTTTTTTGAATTTATTTTTGTCTTCTTTGTCTTCTTTTTCTTCTTTTTCTTCTATCTCATATTTTTCTAATTGTTCAAATAATTTCAATTTTTCTTTCTCATTGAGAACCAATCGGTTTTCCTGATCGTTTTCCCGTTTTTTCATCTCCTCTTCTGCTTCTTTCTTGATTTCTTCGAACTTCAACACATTACGTTTATTATAATTATTCAACGTCCTCTTTGAAGAAGCCAGATTCGTGAACCTTTCATCGTGTTTATTTAAAACCTCATACAACTCCTCCATATCACAAAATAATTTTGGGTATTTTTTCGCTTTTTCATCATATTCAATCTTCATTTGTCCATATTTATTCAATAAACTCTTTTGAATGATGCTTTTTGGCCTACTTTTAACCTTGGTTTCCTTCACAATTTTTCTTCTATAATTGATTTCTTCGAACATTTCTTTGTAATCCTTATTTTGCGTATATAATTTATCAACAGAATGATTGATCAATTTCTTTTTTTTAAAAGGTAAATTCATATTGCTAATATCCAAAACCTGTGAAAACGATGGACTTATTTGAATACAATTGAATTTCTTTTTTGAGTTCATATTTACAATAATCTTCTTCTTAGTATCTTCTTTCTCTTTTTCTTCAGCAGTGAGGAAAATTTTTCCAACAAGCTTTTCATTGATTTTTTTCGCTTCGTCTTGAAAAAGCTTCTGATCTGCCAAATTCACAGCATCTTCAAAATTATTTATATTTTGATCGCCAATGTTATTGTTAGAGTTCAGTCTGGCAACTCCATGTCTTCTTGGCGATCGTTTATGTATCTTCAATCTATTAATCAGTTCATCAGCGAAATCCACACCTCCTTCATGGTTAAAAATCACTGGGTAAGTCATTTTTCTGCCAAGAAAATTCTTATCATTTTTTGTAATTATTTGACTTTGATTCTTTTTATGAACAGGATTCTTATTTTTTTCTTGTTCATAATCCAAAAATTTCGAAGTGAAGAACCTTTCAAAACTTTGCTGAAGGTAGTAATCGCTCACATAGATGCCGTTTAGCTCGAAGATCGCGATATGATAGACATCAAGGATGAATCTGATTTTGAATTGGCTTTGATTGCGAGGGAATAACATGTAAAACAACATGTGTGCGATGTAACATATAGAGAAAATTAAGAGGTTTATCAATTCGTCTTTCATCTTAGGCAGTTTCGCAAAGACTTTCACATAAGCTTTGCTGAATTTCTTGCGAATTAATGATAGAAGAGAAGTATTGAGATGTTCGACACATTCTGGGAATTTCAGGATAAATACTATTAGAAATAGCAATTTGCACATTTTTTTTACACGTTTTGAAAAGAAAAATATAGGGAAATTCTCTTGAACTATGCGAGATTCAAAGGATTTTAAGACTCCTGAATCGTAAAAAAGCTGGAAATAATGGTCTAAGTTGAGATCTAATGGGAAATTCAATGAGTTTATTCTGATTGTGTGAAGGTCCTTGATCTTTTCCTCTTCTTCTTTTTGAAGATTGGTGAGAAATTCAACGTCTTTGAAGGAAGATTGAATGTATTTCTCGACCTCTTGAATATGGGTGGAGTATTCGGAAAGAATGGACTGGATTTGGCTTTTATTCGGCTCAGTTTTCGAGCGAACGTCAGTCATTTTTTGGAAAGATGGTAGTTTTTTTATTTTATTGTTAAAAACTTAATAAACTATAAAATGAACAAAAATTCAAGATTTTAATTTTAGAACAAACAAAATTCAACATTCATTAATTTTTTAAAGATTTTTAACATTTATCTGACTAGATCTTAGACTGAACTTGGTTTGTTTTCTCTTTTCTCTTCTTCCAATTCCATATATTCTTTTGTAATTTTTATTTTTATGTCAAAAATTATTAAAATAAAACTTGTATGAAGTTTTTCTTTTTCAAAATGAAACTTCAAAGCGAACATCAATCCAAAAAAATTCATGATCATCATGAAATAAACAGACTTTTAAAGATAAATTTTATTTAAATCCAAATAAAAATATCAAAATGTGAACCCCCTCAAGTGAATTTGTCAGATTTTTTATAAAAAACATCAAATAAGGTGTTATCAAACTAGTCACATTCTGTAAAGAATACAAAATTCCAACTGCTAAATTCTTTAATTTTATAATAAAATTCCTTTTCTTGTAAATATTTCAAAGAAAATACCATGTTTTTATCATCAACACAATGAGAAAGATTAGCCCAAACTCCTGTGTAATTCAAAGAAATTCCCAATGAATAGATAATAGAAGGGATTAGTGGAGAGATCAGAATATAGAAAATAAAAGAGATTTGCAAAATAAGAGGACTTAACATCGCCATATGTGAATGTAAACAGTATCTATCAGCAATCATTCCGACAATTGGCACGAAAATTAAGCTGGAAACTGTTGAGACAAAATTAAAGAATGTGTTTTTTCTATGAAATTCCAAAGAGTTTAGGTTGGGGTACCTTAATTATTGAATGAAAAATAATGAATTTATAAAAATTACCATCGACCCATGAAGTATTTTGATGAAAAATAAATGATACTGTTGAAAGACACAAACATAAAGAGAGAATATATTGCATTTATCCAAAATCTCTTGAATTAAAACGAAATTACACATCGTTAAATAAAACATAAAAACAAATTAATAAAAAACTTTATCCATCCTGCAATAATTTTTGCAACAGTATTTGAATCGATTTTTTTCAAAAGAAATTTCTTGAACAGGTCTTAATAAATCAATTTTTTCATTTTTTCCTTTAGTTTTTTCTTCAGATTCAATCACTTGAATTGATTTGCTTGCATCAATGCTTTCATTGAAGGTTTCTATTTCTTTCATTTCTGAAAAACGAGAGATAATATTCGCGTTATTCTTTTCAAATATCATCCTTTAAACAAATTAAATTTAAATGATACCTTACTTCCATTTCCATTTTAATATTCAACAGCACCTTTTGATCGATTTTATACAGAAAATATCTAAAAAACAATGAGAAAAAACATAAACCAACAGTAATTAAAAAGATTCCATCACATCCAATAATCTAATCCCCATATAATTTCATCAATTACTTTTTTATTTTTTTTCTTTTACATTTACAAGAATTGGTGAAAAATACAAATTTAATGCAGTTCCAGATGTTGTAAAAATAAATATCAATGACTAACAAAACCATTTAAATAATTTAATCTGATTTATAATAAAATATTTACTGTCGCAATGCCAACTTCATAATCCGAATGAAAATATTCCAAAACCATAGCCCATTGTATACAAGTGATTGAATCTCCTCCAATGCCGTAAATAAACCTCCCAATTATCATTATAGGAAATGAATTTATATATGAACCAAAAAACACAATTATTGAAGCTAAAAATACGAAACCTCCCAATATCGTTAGTAATCGTCTATCTCCAAACTATGGTTTTATTTTTCTCTATAGAAAATCAATTGTTTTTTGAACCTTTTCTGTTATCATGCTGTTCAGGAATGGAAGAAAAATATTGGGGAATACATAAACTGTATAAAGTAAATCAAAATTTGTCTCAAATTCTTGATCATTAGGGAAAATATTTGAAAATTTTGTTTTTAAATGTTCTTTGATTGCGTAGGGTACATCGTATGCGAAGCAACTGCCCATCAGGAGCAGGGAAGAAACAATTAGAATTGACCATTTTGATTTTTGCAAATGCTTTTTGTTATCAGGGTTTTCATCTTCGCGATTGCAGTTCATTATTTGGGAAAATATTAAAATTGATTAATTTTTTTTTTTTAATTGTAGGAATTTTTTTAAAAGAAACAAATTCTTTGTTTATTCTGATTAAATTTCAAATTTTTTTTGAAATTAAAAAATTTTTAACAAAATAAAATAATTTCAATTTTAAAAAAAACTTCTAATTTTTTTAAAAAATATTCAAAAAACAAGTTTTTTAATTTATTTGTGGAATTTTGTTTTTCTTCAATCGATGCGAATTGTTCTCAAGTAGTTTTTGGTTTTCAAACGATGTGTTTTGTTCTTTTCTGTCCGAGTTGTAATCAAATTCATGTCTATCAGAATGATGATCTATTTGTTCATCTTTTCTATAGAAATCATATTCCTGTGGATTAAACTGCGATTTCTGCACAAATTCTTTTGGTATGCCACTCGCCACAATGCCATTTATAAAAGAGCTTTTTTCTCGATCTTTTCCTTTTTTAACAGCAGACATTGAATTTTGAATAACTTGCTCTCTTCCACTATTAATTAAATTATCATTACAAAATTTCCCGATTTGAGATTTTTTCAATAAGTCCTTTTCTTTATTGAAAGTCGCTTGCATATGAGTTTTTCCCTTTGCTGCTAAAAGCTCAATTGCGAGTTTATCACCTAAATTAGCTGCTTTTTCATAGTTTTTTATAGCTTTTTTAAGATTTTTCTCTCCATATTTCCCCTATTTTTAATTAATTTATTATTTATTTTAAAGTCAAATAAAAGTACTTCAGCAAAAATATGCCCTATATTGACAAAACCTCTTGGATCGCCGAGTTCCTTTGAAGCTTTTTTGAAATACATTACAGCCTTAAACACGAAAAAAAAAATTAAGATATCATTAAACGCATTATTTAAACACCTTTCCTATATCTTTCTCAAAAATTTCATTGCCAGTTTCATACAAAACACTTTAAAATAAAAATTTTAAGTCTGTATTATTAAATTGCTTATCAACCCCATATTTATTAAAGCGTCAGGATCATCCATTTTCACTGCTATTTCATAAAAGTCAATGGCTTTCTTCAGATCAACTCTTTCAACTCCGTACCCTGAATAGAAGAAATTCCCTAATTTATTATATGCAGGTGCAAAATTGAGTTTAGATGCTTTGCTTTTTTATTTGAATTTCAGTTTCTTTTCATAAAAAAATAAATTTTACTAATAAAAGTTCAAAGCCACTTTATAGTCTTTCCCTACTCCAAACCCTGTTATTTTATAAAAAAATTAATAAAAAATATCAATAAACTGAAAATTACCATATTCATATAAATATCCTAAATAGTAATAAGCTGATTCCTTTTTATTATCTTCAGCCACGACTTCATTCAGCATTGTTGCTGCTTCCAAATAATCATCATCTTTATTCGTCCCCAATGCATTTCTTAAAATATGTGAGCTGTAAAACAATTTCCCTTCAATATCTCCTTTTCTTGCTGAATCTTTGAACAAACTAATAATTTTCGTTTCATTTATTCAAATTCCAACTTTTTTTTTTTACCTATTAGCTTTTTCTAAATTTTGTTCAACGCCTATTCCTTTTTCAAAGCAAACTCCTAAAATAAATTTCTTTTTCTTTTATTTGGATTGTTTTATAAAAAGAACCTAAATTATAAAGAGCCTTATTATTTCCGAATTCAGCTGCAACTTCAAAATATTTAATAGCTTTTCTATAATTCTCTCCTTTAATTTTCTCCGGAAGTAAATTTTCCATATAAAGTTTCCCTAAATTATTCAAAGCTCTCGGATGTTTCATTTTTTTAGCCATTTTATAATATTCAAAAGCAAGTTTATAATCTTTTTCTTCATGTGCAATGAATCCAAGATCTGTAATAGCGTCTTTGTGACCTTTTTCAGCAGCTGCCATGAAATATTGTTTGGCCATTTCAACGTTCTGTTTGTCCATTTCAACGTTTTCTTCTTCGGTTTTGCCTCCCTCGGTTAATAACCCCTTTTCTTCCATTAAACCCAATTGATATAGTGCTTCAGCATCCTTGTCATTTTCATCTCTTGTCAGTGATTTTTCGAAATAAGAAAGAGCCTTTTTAAAAATTAATTTTTATTTTTTTTTGTAAAAAAAAAAACCTTTTTAAAATCACGAGGGACATATTTGCCTTCTAAATAAATTTTCCCTAATGAATTACAGGCATAAACATTAATATCGTCAGGTCTATGAGCTGGTCTATCAGCTTCCTGATGATAAATCTTCAATGCTCCTATAACATCCTGTGGTCTTCCTAATTAAAACAAAAAATCAGATTTTATTTCATGTAAAAAATAAATAAGTTCAATACCGAAGCCAAATAATAATTCATGAGCCAATCTGATAAAATCAGGCTTTGCATCAGTTTCAACTCTTTTTATAATTTCTTGTTTTATGATTTGTGGTTCCTGTTCATGAGGGAAATGATCTTCAAAATAGTTGCGTAATTCTTTTCGAAACTCGTTCTCATTGAAGTTGGGGATTATATGAACCTCTTGAAACCCTTCCCTGGCATCAGAATTCACCAATCCGAACCAAAAACACTGTAATTCACTTAGTCGTTTGCTTTTTGATTCAAATGATTTTTTATATCTATAATCAATTTTGTAAAGAATTCTTTTTTATTTGATTTTTACTTTCCCCCTCCACAACAACCTTCAGAATTTATTTGTGGTATGCATTTTTCGAGATCATGAGCCAAATTATAGGTTTCTTTTATAGCTTTTTTGACCCAATCATTCGGCTTGATTGGGAAATTCTTCTTTTTCTCAACGAATTCAGAAAATGTGTTCTTAAAGCATAATAAAATAATTTTATTTGTAAATGATCCCGTTTTATTACATGCAGTTCAATTAACATTTGGTTGAATTCCTTCTTTTGAACAGCCTTAATTTTTTGGCATTGATCTGCTAATTTAGAAGCATTTACTTTAAATCAATGTATTAGTTACTTGGTTTTAAAATAATTAATAAAAAAACCTAGTACAGGCTGGATTTCAGCCAATTTCTTCAAAATGTCATCAATATGAGAAATATCTGCATCGGACTTTTTCGACATATCGTTTTTTTCTTTGACTTTGTGATTTTCTCTCAAATAGAGCTCTTTGATTTTCTCTAAAATTATGTTTTCCAACTCTTTTTTGGCTTTCTCTCGATCAAAAGGTCGTTGTTTTTTCATGAGTTTTTGGAATAGATTGGACTGGAAAATAATAAAAATAAATATTAAAATTAAATTGAGAAGTTATTTTAATTCTTGTTAAAATTAGATAATGTTGAGAAAAAAATTAAATAGTTTAATTTTTTTTTTTTAAAATGCTTGCTTATGCAATCTATATTAAGAAAAAATTCTTTCTCTCTTTTTATGGTCTAAAAAGGATTTAACACAAAAAATTGCCTTTCAAAATTAAAATAATCAAAAATTTTAATTTAAAATGATTGCAAAAAAATATCTCATAAAAAATCCTTTTTTTCTTAAACCGATTCCTCCCAATCTTTTCACCATAAAAATTAAAACATTTTCCTCAAACCATTCCTTTTCCAACCTCAATGCCCCCGACAACCCCAAAAAAGTCAATTTTTTCAGAAATAAACTGAATAAAACAAATTTCAAACGAATTTATGAAATGTCTAAAAAAATGAACATTTTGCGTTTTTGGAAAAAGGAAATGGACGAGCAAAAATTGATAAAATTCTTAGGAAAAGTTCAGGCAATGACATGTTTCAGTATTTATGAGGCAGCTTCTCTGACCTACATTTTCAATTACTTTGATTTCTTGGACTATAACCATTTTATTTTTGCAGGTGGAGGTGTTTTATTAGCATTGGCTTCATTTTTTGCCCTGCAAAAAATCAAAAATCCAAACAAGTTCATAAAATTTTCATTATATCAATCATTAATAATCAGCTTGTCAATGATTTTCGCTCCAATTATCATAACAATCCCCAATCCTATCATGATCCAAACATTATATATTATAAGTGCTTCCTCTTGTTTAACATCTCAAATCGTCAATCATTATTTGATAAAAAAAAAATGGCTTTTACCTTTTGGAATTTTCGTAGGAGGGGTTATTAATTCTTATGTGGTTTTGCATGGAATCTCCATTTTTTCTTTTGTAGCAGTTGGAAATAACCCGTTTGTTGCTGCTTCTAAGAATTTTTGGGTGAAGAATGAGATTTATATAATAAATGCGATTTTCGCTTTCAACACCAACTCAGCGGTTAAAAGATTTAAAATAGGAGAAACGGAATATATTGAGATTGCCTTAAGTTTTTATTTGCGATTTGTTCAAAGAATGATGAATTTAATGGTGTTTCTGATTGGAAAGATTAGAAAATAGTTTTAAATTATTTGTGAGTTATATAAGATTTCTTTTGTCAAAAAAACAAAAACATTATCATAATTTTTTCATTTATTGTTGGTTTTTTTAAAATATTTCAAGCATTTCACAGGCGTATTCCAGTCTATTATCAATGATCTTCCAATAATTATCATAGATTTCGTTCGTTCTTTGTCATTTTTCAAATGATTTTATTCAGTACATTTCTGAACAATTTTTTTAAATAACCCTTGAATATTTTCATTTATTCAATACATTTCTGCACAATTATTTTAAATGACCAATTAATATTTTCATTATTATTCGCTAAAACATTCAGACTTTTTTCAATTTTATGATATAATGTGATGGGGTAAAAAATATTTTAAAATTTTTAAAAATAAAAAATTAATTAAACAATTTAATCCTTGTTTCATTATATTCATAAAAGAAATATGATTTTATGTAGATTCACTTTTTTTAGGTGTTTTTTGTTATTAATTTTTAGAATTAACATCTAAATATTTTTTTCATCTTTCATTTCATAATATTTGCTTTGTTCACTCGAATCGTTTATTTTAATCTCCAATTTAGTCTCTTTTTCACTATCAGTTTGTTGAAGATTTTCCGCTTTTTTTCCAATTTCAATTATTTCAACATTGATTTCTTCTTTCTCATTTTTTTCCACCATTTTTTGTGCACTATCAAAATCAGCACAAGCCATTAAAGGTAGCAGTGAAATAACCCAAAAATTAGTGAGAATAATAAGTAAATAAAGCTTATCAAAATTATTTTCTGTTATTCCAAGTAATAGCATTAACCCTCCACCCAATTGATTTCCAATGATTCCTGAAAAATTATAAATTGACATCATTAAAGCATACATAGTTCCTTCCATGTTTTTGGGAGATAATCGACAGGAAATGATCAAAACTGGAAATAGATTGAATTCCATCATGAAGTCAGTTGCCAAAGAATCTATAAAACAAAAGATTTTATCAGGAATTCCCAAGTTTTTATTGAATCTTGAGACTAATAGAATTTGGCTCAGATCCAAACACACATAAACGATAGTTGTATAAATGAAAAATTTCTTATAATCCACGTTTTTAAAATATTTGTTATATATAATCACTCCAAGAATTGACCCTAAACTCTGAACAAATTGCAGAACACCGATAAAATCTGGACGGAAATGCAGGATGTTTGTATAAAAATAAAAAACAGCTTTGTTAGAAGATGGTCTGATTGTCAAAAGGAACAAAAATAATATTGGATAGAAAATTTTTTTTTGTGAAAGGAATTTGATTAGTTTGCAAATTGATGTTTTTAATGTTTTTTTTTCTTCTTCAGGTTTTGAGTTTTGTTGCGAAGAAGATTCTGGATTGTTTTTTGTTTCCTTTTCAACATTTGATCCTAATTTATCTAAAGGAGTTTTTTCGTCATTATTTTTAGAAAAATTTCTTGAAAATTTGATTTCAACAAGAAAAAATGAAGCTACACCACTTAAAAATGCAAATAAAGCAGAAAATGCAAAAACTTTAAACAAAAAATTAATTTAATAAAATAAGAAAAAATGTTGAATTTAACTTATTTTATTGTTGACTTCTTTTAATAGTACTCCTCCTGAATAAACAGTCAGTAAAGTTCCTAAATATCTCGCCCCAAAGAAAGTGGAAACATTCAATGAAGCTTCATTTTGTTTTTCTATTTCAGTTTTATTTTTTGAGAATTTTTGTGTGATTTCAACAATCAAAGCCTCTTTTTTATTTTTTAAAACATTTTTTTTCTTTTTTAAAAATTAACAAAAATAATTGAAATCTACCACAAATTACATTGATAAACGCACCAGCTAAACTAGAGAACATCAAACAAAATATTCCAACATAGATTTGGTTCATATAAGCCAACAACAAAATCCATATAAAAATTTGAAATATCGAGAAGATAATCAAATAACTTTTCCTGCGATAGGAGCAAATATAAAAGGAATCTGAAATAAATCCCCATAAAGGTTTTATAATCCATGGGATTGCAATCAAACTGTCAAGAAAAGTGGCATCACTTGGTGATAATTTGAAAACATCCTTGAGGAGAAATTGAATTGCAACTGATGAGATTCCAGAACTTGCTTCTTGAAGAAATCCCAAGAAAATTACAATATAGTAATTTCGATTATTTAGAGAAAAAAAGGATTTGAACTGAAACATTTTTTTTTTGACATAAAGAAACATTTTATTAAAAATTAAAAAAATGATTTAGTTTTAAAAAAAAAGTTTTAAATTAAATTTGGGCACTTAATTGAGGAAAAAACTACCAAAATCCAAGACAAAATCCTATCATCAATGATTTCCAAAATTCACAGAGGTTGATTAAGCATACAGAAAACCAAAAGTTAAATAACGTATAAAATATTTACCATAAATGTTTTTTAAAAAAAGAAGACATAAATTAAATTACAAAAATTTATTAAAAAAACAGGCAGCAGCACACAGACAAACCAAAAAAGAGGATGAAGCTCAAATTAATTTCTGCGATTATTTTAATTGATAGAAACATTGAATTAAAAAAAAAAGCAACAGTAAACACAAAAACAAAGACAAATCTATTTTTTATTATTATTTTCTTATCAGTGTTTTTTATTATTGATTTTCAATATTAGTAACTAAATTTTTTTTTTCATCTTTCATTTCAAAAAATTTGCTTTTTCTCCACAAAGGATTTGTTATAATCTCCAATTTATTTTGTATTTCATTCTCGCTCTGCTGAAGATATTCCGAATTCTCTTCAATCTCATCTATTTGAACATTGACTGCTTCTTTCTCTTGGATTTCGTCCATTTTATGTGCACTGCCAAAATCAGCACACATCATAAAAGGAAGCAGAGAAACAACCCAAACATTAGTGAGAATAATAAGCAAATAGAAGTTATTAAAATTATTTTCTGTTATTCCAAGCAAGAGCATTAATCCTCCACCAAATTGATTTCCAATAATTCCTGAAAAATTATAAATTGACATCATTAAAGCACACATAGTTCCTTCCATATTTTTGGGAGATAATTGACATACAATGATCATAACTGGGAATAGGTTCAATTCCATCATGAAATCAGTTGCCAAAGAATCTATAAAACAAAACAGTTTATCAGGAATTCCTAAGTCGTTATTGAATCTCAAAACCAATATTATTTGGATTAGATCCAAAATCACATAAACAACAGTTGTATAAATGAAAAACTTCTTATAATCCACATTTTTAAAATACTTATTATATATAAACACTCCCAGAATGGACCCAAAACTCTGAATCAATTGTAAAAAACCGATAAAGTCTGGAAGTAAATGCAGGATGTTTGTATAAAAATAGAAAATAGTTTTATTAGAAGATGGTCTGATTGTCAAAAGGAACAGAAAAATTATAGGGTAAAAGATTCGTTTTTGTGATAAAAATTTGAGTAGTTCACAAATTAATGGTTTTTTTGATTTTTTTTCTTTCTGAAACTCTAAATCTATTTCCGATGAGGGTTCTGAGTTATTTTTTTCTTTTTCAATTTTTGATTCATAATTCTCTAAAGGAATTTTTTGATTTTTAATTTCAGAAGAATTTCTTGAAAATTTTATTTCAACAAGAAAAATTGATGCCATTCCACTTAAAAATGCAAAAAAAGCCGAAATTGCAAAAACTTTAAATTTTTTTTTCTTTAATAAGAAATGAAAAAAATATTTAGTTACTTACTTATTTTATTATTTATTTTTTTTAAAATCACTCCTCCCAAATAAACAGTCATTAAGGTTCCTAAATATCTAGCTCCAAAGAATGTGGAAACATTCAAGGAAGCTTCATTTTGTTTTTCTATTTCATTTTTATTTGTCGAAAATTTTTGTGTGATTTCAACAACAAGTGCCTCTTTTTTTAATTTTTTAATTTTCTTTTAAAGTAAAAAAAAATTGAAATACCACAAATTACATTGATAAATGCACCAGCTAAACTAGAGACAATCAAACAAAATATTCCAATATATATTTGTTTCATATAAGACAACAACAAAATCAAAATCAAAATTTGAACTATTGAGAAAATTATCAAATAACTTTTTCTGCGATAGCCACAAAAATAAAAGGAATCTGAAATGAATCCCCACAAAGGCTTTATAATCCATGGGATTGATATTAAACCGTCAAGAAAAGTGGCATCACTTGGTGATAATTGGAACTCATCCTTATAAAGAAATTGAATTGCAAGTGAAGAGATTCCTCGACTTGCTTCTTGAAGAAATCCCAAGAAAATTACGATATTGTAATCTCGATTATTTTTTGAGAAAAATAATTTTAAGTTCACCATATTTTTTCAAGCTTAAAATAAAAATGAAAGAAACCAATTTTGTTTCCAAAAACAACAGTCATATATGCTTAAATTTCACGTAAATACTAATGATACTGCACAATAATAAAAAAACCCACTGTGTTTTACAAAAAAAAAAAATTAATTTTATTGAGTATATTTTTATTAAAAATTCAATAAATTCAAAAAAAAATTAAGTTGTAAAAAAAATGCTCACTAAAAAAAAAAAAATAGAAAATAATCTCGAATGAATTTTTTTTTCTCCTTCTGCTTACCCATCTTCTATTTTATCATTATCCATTCACTCAATCTTTTTCCATAGAATCAAAACATCATGATCTTCTCCAAAGCATCTCATCACTCCAAAATTTTTGGTGGGATGAAAATGCAGGTTCATGGACATGTGGTGATATAAACCCCCATCGGGGTAAAGATAGTGGAATGATCGGTTGGTGGAATGCTGCCATACACTTGAAGTCTTATTAAATGCATTGCAAATAGAACCTGAATATTTGGATTTGAGGTCTGTTGTTGCTAAAATGTTTGATCATCAAAGTGTTTCAGGAATTCTAGCAAGTAAAAGCTATGACGATAGTGGCTGGGTGGCACTTTCCTGGATAAGAGCTTATGAAGACACAAGAGATGAAAAATATTTGAAGAGAGCCAAAGTGTTTTATAAACAAATTTTAGAGGCTTGGGATGATTTTTGTGGTGGGGGGTTATATTGGGCTGGGGATCAGAAAGGTGGGGGTTTACTATATAAGAATGCAGTTACAAATGAACTGTTTATATATTTATCATTGAAAATGAGGGATAATGTGATCGATCTTGTTGAAAAAAATTATTATTTGAATTGGGCTATCAAAACATGGAAATGGTTTAAAAATAGTGGGATGATTATACAAAACTTAACGAGTTATTGGGTTTTAGTGATAAATGTGAACCAATGGGAATGTATTGGAGTTATAATCAAGGCATCATTTTAGGAGGATTAGGAAAATTATATGAAGAGAGTGGTGATGAAAATTATGCTGAAGTGGCTGAAAAGATAATTATTTCAATAATTGATGAGAATCTAAGAGAAAACCCTTGGCTTTATGAAGGAGGAATACTAAAAGAACATTGTGAGCCTGTTTGTGATGATAGTGCTCAACAATTCAAAGGAGTTTTCATGAGATATCTTAATTATTTTATGAAATCATGCATTAAAAAAGGAAGAAAAATTAATAAAATTTATGAAAGATTTATTCATTCAAATGCGAAGGCTCTGTGGAAATATGATAGAGATCAGTTCAATAGGTTTGGACTTGTATGGAAAGGACCTGTGAATGAAACCTAATTTTGAGAATTGATGAAAGTAAAATTAATATAATTTTTTTATTTCTTTGAAAAAAATTTGACATAATTTTTTAAATTTTTAATAAAACGATATAAAATTAAAGAGATGAATTGTTTTTTAATTATAGAGTTTTTCCATAGCTTTTTTGTTAAAAATTCTCAAAATTCTCATTTTATCATTAGAGTGCTTATTAAAGTCGAATCCAAATCTCTTTCCAATTCTTTTTATTTATTTTAAATATAAATCTAATTTGGAAGAGAGAAAAAAACCTTATTTGAAACAAATAGTAATGTAATGTTTTGGAAGTCAAAGCCACTTGTTTTGCAGCAGTCTCAAGATCAATTTTATCATTATTATTAAAAATCTTTCTCCAAATAGCACATTTTTTAATAATTATTCCAATTTTTCTATCAAATCTTAGAATTTTTCTATTGTTTTTCTCACTTTCTTTAGAGGAGGAAGAACAATTTGAAGAGATTTTAAAAGAATCATCAAATCCAGCATTGTATGACTCTGGAGAAATTATTGATGTTTCTTTTTCTGATTGGTGCTGATGAAGAATTTGTGTTAAAATGTCTTCTTTTGCTTTTATTGCTCGAAACTTGAGAATTATCTATTAGATTTGAACAGAAAGAAAAAAAATAACAGAGAGAATAAGAAAATGGACTTTTTTATTGAATTGATTCTCAAAATTTATGCACATATCATGAGAAATCGGGTATTTTCCAAGGAAAATGAATTGATTCCTTTCACAAAACAACCAAAAAACCAGGCAGTTTTCAAAATCATTTCCGTTTTTTTTCAAAAATAAAAGCAAATCCGCAACACAAAACGATGTATTTTCAGTAAAATCTGGATAAAATAAACTGTAGGTTGATCGGACTTTTGAGTTATCGTCTATCAATAGAATCTGAACCTTTATAATAAAAATTGGTCGTTCAGAATTTTTTTAATGTTATAAAACAAATTAAATAGGAAATTACTTCATGTTCTTGAATCTGCATTTGTAAAAAAGATTTTACACTTTGCACTTTTTCAGCCATCAAAGGAAAAGGTATTTCAATTCAAGTGATAAAAAATATAAATTAAAAAAATTTTTTTTAATTTAAAAAGATAAAAACTGAAATAACTGTAAAATACATTCTTTCCGAATTAATTCTGTTGTGTTTTTTACTTAAATTTTGAAAAAGCCAGTTTTAAAATTCAAAAAATCAATCTTGAAGAATTTGAACCTTTTTAAGACAAAATATTTCAAATTCAGACAATACAATTTAATGAAAAAATTTAAATGGAAAGAAAAAAAAAAAATTAAACAAAAGTGTTTCTGTTTAAATTTTAAACAAACTAATAAGACTGCAAGCTGAAGAATCTGACCCTTTTTATTAAGAAATGTTGCAAAATCAGGCTATAATAATTTAATGGAAGAAAAATCAATTTTTTTAGATAAATGAAAAAAAAAATTAAGAAAGTTTTTTTATTTAAATTTCAAACGAACAAACTAAAAAGTTATGCAAGCTGAAGAATTTGATCCTTTTTTAGATGAGATGTTTCAAAATTCAGACGATAACAATTTAATGGAAGAAGCTGACACTTTTCTAAAATCTTTACAAACAAAATTAGATGAACAAGAAGGAATCTACAGCGAATTCAAGCAAAAACATTTGAAATGGTACAATAATTTCAACATTTTTCAAAAGGAGTATTCTAAATTTAATGAGGAAGTTTCGAAAAATTTGAAGAAGATTCAAGAAAACAAGGATATTTTAAACTCTCGTTTGAATTTATCATCTTTTGTTGAAAAATTCTTTAAGAATAGGAAAGATTTTCAAGTTCCAGATTGGTTCATCAAGAATTTTTTCGCTGAAGAGAATGCTAAATTTAAAGAAAGTCTTACATTATTTATGGAAAAAATGATGAAAGCCCGATTTACAGAAGAATTTTGCACAACAAGACAGAAATTATCTGATGATATAAACGGTCAAATAGAGAAAGTATTGAATATTTTCGTGGATGAGAACAATATTGATTCTTTTTATTTACTTTCAATCAAGGATATTATCAAAGGAATTGCAGAAATAAAGCTTTATGACCAAATGGTTCAGGATTTCATCTGGCAGATGATCAAAAGAACTATAGATTATTTGAATAATGTGATTCTTGATTTTAGAACCTTTAAAGAAAATTCCAAGACTTCTTTGAATAAAATAAAAGAAATCAAGTTTGAAGGAGATGAGAGTTTCTTGATACAATTGAATAACATTCATAAACGAACACCAGATGAAATAAGAATAAAAAGGTATGAAATTTCCTTAAGCAATCAAAACCTTGCGAGTTTACAACAAGGAAAGTGTTTAGATAGAAAAATAGCTTTGTTTTTTGTCGAGTATTTAAAGGAAAGAAACTCCAAAATAGACAATGATAAATATAATAAAATTTATGTGAATCATGCTGATTTCTTTGAGAAATTGATGCCAGTGAACTTGGAATTAGACTACAATATGATCAATTATAACGCTATTAAATCGAATACTGATAGACATAATGGCAAAAACCATACAATTTTCCATTCTTTTGACAAGATTTTGTTTCTGATAATGCTGAATCAGGATAATTTGCTGATTGTAGAAATTAACAATAAAAACAATAAAGAAATTATCATTTATGATTCAAATTATGGTTTTACAGGAAACACACATCAAAAAATCATTGAAGTTATACGAGCTTATATGGTCGAAGAATTAAAAAATAAAGGGGAGATTGATGAAGAAGAAAGTCTTTTGTTTGAAAGGGAGTATGCAGGAAGATCAGCATGGTGTCCACAGGTTGCCAATGAAATTGATAAAGGACTTTTCACTGTAATGAACTACAAATATTTATCGGAAGGAGCTGATCTTTCAAGCAAGTTTTATTCACTGGAGGATATGATGAAATTTAGAGTCGATTTATTCAGTTTGTTGATGAGGATTGGATTTTCGAAAGAAACTATTCTTAATTTTGAGCTCTTGCTTTAAAAATTTTTGCTTTGGCTCTTGATTTTATTTTTAATTGGAAAAATACAAGAATTAAAAAAAAAAATTAATAATTTGAATATGAATGTTTTTATGAAAAAGTGAGAAAGAAAAAAGTTTATTAATATTATTTTACAAAATATTCTTAATTTTTTACAACTGTTTAAATAATTTTTTTCTTTAATGCCTCCAAAAGCTCAAGCGAAAAAAGCAGAAGTTTTTCTATTATTTAATCATATCATCATCCTTTATAAATTTTGAACTAAGCCTTCAAAACCAGATGAATCAGGGATTCCCAAAAACGACATTGGTTTTAAATTCGAATTGGAAATCCTTCAAAACAATATACAAAATTATTTGATAATTTTTGAATGGTTCGGTGTTAATTCTGAGAGTTTTGACAAAAATGAAACTCCTTTGATCGAAACCTGGCAACCTAAGTCTTCTGATGGTATAATAGAGAGAAAAAATCATTATTTAATTTGATTTTAGATCCAAATATTGTGAAATTTGAAAAGAATTTTGATCCTATAAGAATCGAAGATGTACATAAAAAATGAATTTTCATTATAAATTAAATAAATTTCTACAAAGAACTTTTGCAAAACGATTTGCACGAAACAGTTTTATGTGTATTTCGTCAATGCTGAGGATTCAAAGGTTGTTCAATCAATTTTTCTTGATTACAGTCAACTTGTTTCCAGCAAAAACATGAAACCCCAGGTTTTTTTCTTAATTTTTATAAAGATATCATTTGTTTTATTGAAATAATGAAAGTTTACTTATACAAACAAAACAATGAAAATTTTAGAAATTGAAGGTTTTTCTTTAACTATCACAGCTGATAAAGAATTATTAACCCCACAATATAAACATTATTTGAACCCTTTGGAAATAGAAATAATTGGAGCTAAAGAATTGCCGTATCAAAGTGAGAAAAACTATTTGCCAATGTATTCGAAATATATGTTTTTTGATGGATGTTGGGTTCAAACACAAAATGTTCCGCAAGGTCCCTCATGCAAATGGGGAAATAAACATGTATTTCTTTTGGGATTGATGGATCAAACCAGTTTAAAAGAAAAATTTAATTCAAGCTCCTTAAAGGTTTTTATAATAAAGTTCTTCATTTTTCTTCTTTTTTTTATCATTTGTTTTGAATGTATATTTTCTGTAAGAAAATGTTTTTTTTAAATTTTTTTGTTTATTTTAGGTTGAAATTCATGATCGTGATGAAATTGTGAATGAAAATTTGAAAGAAGAGACTAAAATTTTTGATGTTAAAACGTTTTTAGAGGAGGAAGAGAAAAAAATCAAGGAAGCAGAAGAAGAATTAGCTATTCAGCAAGGGAAAATAAAGGGAAAACCACAGGCTAAGCAAACAGAAAAAAAAGAAGCAGCATCTAAAGATGATAAAGCCAAGAGGAAAGATGTGAAGAAAAAGGATGTAAAATTGGGCGAATTAAACTTCGAAAAAGAGCCTGCTGCTAAAATAAACAGCACAAACTTCGGAGTTTCAACGTTTCTTTTGATCGATTTTTTGAAAGCACATGTGCGAAATTTGAAATTACGAGCTCCGATTGTTCCAAACAAGCGTTTTGAAGTAAATTTAAAAATAATAATCAAATTAATAATATTCAATCAATTCTCAAAAGGATTTAGAAGCGAAAAACCTTGATTTAAACACAACAGCACGCAGAGAATTAAAAAAAACAGTTTTTTCATCCAATTATTTAGACAATGTACCTATAAATCTGATCAATTTCATTCAAAAAAAATATAAAATAGGGGAGTTTTCTTGTAGTTTCTCTTGATTTAGCACATGCTTTGGGTTCTTACGTGAAACCTATCAAAGAAGAAATTGAACCTCCACAAGCCAAAATTCTAGCCAAACCACAACAATTAGATAAGAAACCACCATCAAGAGAACAAAAGCCTCCGCCATCCAAACCTCCTTCAAGAGAATCAAAGCCTATTGTAAAACCTGCTTCAGAACAAATAAAGAACGAAGAGATTTATGAAAGAGCGATCTATATTGTTCCTTATAAATGCAAAGAATTAGTTGTGAATCTTCAGGAGATTATCAATCAAATAAACTTGGAAGGGTTGAATATAAAGGAAGGGGGGTTAAGAGCTTTGGCGACTTATGCTTTATCGGAAGAAGAAAAAACTAATAGAAAATATGATTATGTTAGCGGGTTTGAAATCATTGATAATGAATTCAGAATGTTTGTTTTGGAGGGCTTGTGCGACAAAGCTATGAAAAAGTTTATTTAAAATATGAAATTTAATAGAATTGATATTTTTAGGATCGAATATGCTTGTCCAAGAAGTGAACCGAATTCAAATACTTTCAAAATTTTGAAAAATGAAACGATTAAATTCAAAGAAAGAGCTTATACAGCTTTTAACGTGAGTTTAAAAAAGGTGAATTTTAGAAAATTATAATATAATAATTAAGGGTTTGTTTGTGGTGTTTTAGATTAGATTAAGAGAAAATTTAAAGGATATTCTTATCAACCCGAATATTTATCTTAGAACCAAGGTTCCTGAAAATATAATGAATGTTTTAAATCATTTGAATAACATCAGAAAACATGGGAATTTGAGAACCGTGGTTGAATTTAATTTATTTCCTTTAGCAGAGGTTTTTAATTTTTTAAAGATTAATAGGATTAAATGTTAAATAAATTAGGATTTAATCTCTTTGGAAAGAAAATATAGTGATTCGCTTTCTGAAGAAGACATTAATGGTTTTGAAATGAATATTCCAAAGCCAAAAAAAAAAGTTTATGATAATTTCTTAAAAAATTAATCAGTTTTTTTTAATTTTAATTAAAGAAATTACAAGAGCTCAATAACACTTCAAATAGTAAGAGCGATCCATCAAAATTGAGTTCAAGCAAGAATAACTCTAAATTAGATGAAAAGTCCAATCTCAATATCAACCTTAACACCAACAGCAATCTCCAACAAACAACACAAAACATTTTAGACAGCAGCAAACCACAAGAAAATTCTTCAAAATTTCCATTAGTTAAACAAAAGACTCAAAATATCAATAAAAACAATAAAAGGTGATAAAAATGATTATAAACAATTCGAAAAAAATAAAATTAAGGCTGCAAATTTCTTTTGCACCTGAAAATGAAAAAGAGATCTATATTTATAGCTCACAACCAAAAAATTATCATGAACTTCAGATGAATCAATTAAGAGAAAAAGTGAGGAATGACCCTAAGAATTTTTACACATATAGCGAGAACTATTTAAGTCTTTCTATTGATCCTTGGACTTTAGACCAACAAAAACAAAAAGATCGTTCTCTTTCCCTTTCAGTAATAATTAATGATTATTAAATCGTGATCATTTTTTTGCAAATTTCTTTCAAGAAAATGAAAAGCTCTAAACCATTCCGAACAATTACAAAGAAAAATAGAGAGGATTATATCAGACATGATAAAAAACCTTCTGGAAGCATTCTTGATGATTTACAAACTTACCCATGGCATGTTCAAAACAATTTAAAATATCAAACCTTGAAAGCGTCAAGAGGACTTCCAATCAGAGACGGGGAAAAGAAGGATTTTAAGAACTATATCGCACAAAAAGCTGAATATTTTTCGATTCCTGAAGTGAAAGCTGATGATAATTTATTAAGTAAATTCCAATAAATAACTGAGAATTCTAATAATAATTTATAATAAAAGATGTTGAAAAGGAAAGACTTCATAAAGAAACAATAAATCAAGAGAAAAAAGAATGGAAAGATAAATTAAAAGGAACTGAATACTTTTATACTTTAAATAGAGATTTGAAAAAAGAGTCACAATTAGACAGATTTAAAGTTGTCTTTATAAACTTAGTAAAAAAAATAAAGTGTTTTAGGGTTTATTGCATGATTCTCCAAGCAAAAAAGGATTGCAACTTCCAGATAAAATCATTGAAAACAGTAATATTCATTTGACTAAAGCTGTAGAAGATTTGCCTTCTTCGATATTTCATTTTGAGCCTTGGAAAGCTCCTTTGGATATGAGTTCCAGTGCTTTGAAACAAGTGAAGGTTAAGGATCCGTCTAATTTGCATAAGTATCAGTTTGATTTTTCAACAGCAAATGACATAATGTGGAAGAATGGAGTTGCAAAACCAACCAAAAAGTCGGTTTTTGATGCATAATAATTATAATAAAAAAAAAATTAAAAAATTAAAAAATTTAAAAATATTAAATTTTAACCAAATATTTTGTTCTTTTCTGAAAAAAAAACTTTAAAAGAAGAAAAAAAAAAAAAAAAATTGGCATCTATTAATAAAAAATATCATTTATATTAAATTTTATAAATTTCACAAATATCTCAAATAAATTAGTAGATGCCAATTTTTTTTTTTTTTTTT
>JFJP01037191.1_pt1 | contig 39689 bp, 47 predicted proteins | sample 431651 | NCBI WGS metagenome assembly JFJP01 (sample SAMN02602958, study PRJNA72255) | Microbial mat metagenome, whole genome shotgun sequencing project. | biome: fresh water; feature: sink hole; material: water; isolation source: purple microbial (photo- and chemosynthetic) mats found in... | reverse complement strand
AACACCTAAGCACCAATCTTCCTATCATTTTTCCGAGTGGTTTTCCATCACTGTGTCTCAACTGGTTTGGCCTTGTTGTATAACACATTTTCTATGAATTCATTATTAAATACAAACCGGTTTGTCAATCGGAAAAATTTTATACTCGAACGTCAAAAATTTCGGGAACGATAATTATCCGGCAAAAATGACAGTAATTTCAGCACGTCTTTCAAAGGCTTTTTGTGTTGACGGTTTTTTTGCAGCGAATCTGTATTCACCCGTGGACTCAATTTTAAATATGGAAGGTTTCAGGCCATACCTGACAAGTAGATGAATGACATTGGTTGCCCTATTTGCACCCAATTCGAAATTGGAGGGGTATGTTTTGTTATGTATGGGAATTTTGTCGGTATATCCTTTCACAAGAATCTTGACATTGTATGGTTTAAGCAGCTCTGCCAATTTCTGAAAAAAAGAGTTGTACTCGCCTGCAATGACGGCACTGCCAGTGGGGAAAAGGATAGGCAGTATTGTTTCAACCCGCAGGCGGGTGCCGGAACCCACAATTTCCACCCAGTCCCGCAAGCCTATCCTATCGATTGCGGCCTGTAAGTCAGTTCTGCTGACGGCGGTGCTGCTCTTTGCTGAAGAAATCTTTTTGGCTTTGATCGCTGCCTCTTTTTTTTCAGGTTTTCCAATTTTTGATTCAAGATCCGTTATTTTTTTGTTTACTATATTTTCAAAGGTCCCGTCCTGCTTTGATTTTTCTGCGGCTGAATAATATCTAACAAGGGTTTCAAGTCTTTTTTTGGTCTTCGCCAGCTCTTTAATTTTGTTTTCTTTATAGCGGAGGGATGTTTTCAGAGTTGCCGGAGCAATTCGCCCTGAATCCTGGATCTGGTTTATTTTTAATATCATCCAGTCTGAATCTGCTTCAATATCTTTAATCTGAGCTTCGAGAGCCTGGATTTCAACTTTATGGTCATCGGCTTTTTTCTTTAAATCATCTGAAGAATATGCGCTCGTATCCAGCAGTTTTTCTTCCTGATATCCTGCAGACCAGGCTACAGGAACATAAAGAAAAAATAATGCTGAGAATATCAGCACATATTTTCTGAATGCTTTGCAAATCAACAAAGATCCCGTCATGGCACCCCCCAAAAAATGGATCACTTTTAAAAACTTTATACTGATTGCGCAGTTTCACCACACACTGTACTAGCTTGAACCGCCACTATTAACAGTTTCTGAAAAAGATGGTTTGACATCCCTTCCGATCCCGACCGGCCACCATACCATTCCATCCCGGGTAAAATGGATTCTTAAACTAAGTCTAGCACTTGTAATACCATATTCTCCCTGGGTAATCTCCATGATTTCCGTTCCCCGAAGCCAGGATTGAGTTTGAACCTGAATTGTCTCCTGATCAACCGAACCTCGGCCGGCTCTTAAAAATGCCTCCACATAAACACCCCGGAGTTTTTCAACAAGCTGTCTGTAGCCATCTGCAATCGCGGCTCTTTCAGCCATCAAAACAGCTTCCCCCTTTGAAAGTGATTTTTCAGGCTCAAGCCCTTTGCCAATGACAGAAAAGGTAACCACTTTCTGATCATCCACTTCTCCGCCCGAAGGGCTCAATACCTTTCCCGTCCCGCCCACAGAAGAATATGGCAACCCCCCACAACCGATGAACAAAAGTGAGGAAACAAAAAATCCCGATAATATCAAGCCAATTTTTTTCATCTTCCCTTCCCCTTTAAATTGATTATGCTTAAACCCTCAAACGACCCATAAAACCTTTTTACATTGATTCCTCACAATTTTTCATGGTACTGATAAATCGTCAGGAATTACTATTAACTTTAACACGAGAAGAATATATTCAAAAAACATGCCTGCTGATTATAGACGCTGCTTTTTATATGCGTTGTGGTTCACATCATTCGCAATATGGGTATTAATTCCTGCAACATACCCGGATGAAGGGATTAATACATATTATATAAAATATGATATCAAGTCATCGAAAAATACTATTGTTAATGACAATCTATTGATGGTCCCGTCAAAAAATGATTTCCGAGCGGAAAAATTTTCTCAAATTTCCGTTTCAGGAGTAATATCTGCCGCTCCAGGAGAATCAAATGAGTCTGCTCAAAAGCGGATTAAAGAAAATGCCTTAAAGAATATATTACTGAACAATGGATTAAAATCCGTAAAAACAAAGGATTATGATACTGTAATCAGTTATGAAGGGGTGATGATGACCCCTTTAACGCTTGTAAAAAATACTTACGTTGAAGAGCAGAACGGATATCTGTATGAAGTCAGGGTTGAATTCAGCCCGATTGCGTTTCCCGACAGATGGGAAACACTCAATATGAGGCATAAAATCAAAGAACTAGTTTATGATTTTTTTCAATTATTCAAGTAGAAAGGAAGAACCTTAAAAAATGAACAAAGCCCAGATAAAAAAGATTAAAGAAACTTTGGTGAAAAAAAAATCTCTTGTTTTTGACCAGCTTGATATAAAAGGCAAAGAACAGGTTTTTCAATTCTGTGAAAATTACAAGATTTTTCTGGATCGATCCAAAACCGAAAAGGAGGCAGCTCGGGAAATTGTCCGTGCTGCAAAGCAAAAAGGGTTTGTGGATATTGATACACTTTTAACAAAAAAAAACAAACCATCACAAAAAGTTTATAAACTCTTTCAGGGTCGTTGTGTTGCTCTGGCTACCATCGGGAAAAAATTACCTCATCTTGGAGTGAACATCATAGCATCCCATATTGATTCCCCCCGGTTGGATCTAAAACAGAATCCAATCTATGAAGACCTGAGCATCGGGTTGATGAAGACTCATTATTATGGTGGAATTCGAAAATATCACTGGCTGGCAATGCCTTTGGCACTTCACGGAACAATAATGAAGTCCAACAATGAAAGGCTTGATATTACCATTGGTGAACACCCGGATGACCCGGTTTTCACCATTACAGACCTTCTGCCCCATCTGGCAGGAAAAACCCAGTCAACCAAGAATATCTCCGAGGTGTTTGAAGGTGAAAAATTAAACCTGGTTGTCGGAAGTATGCCTTTGGGTGATGAGGATGAAAAAGAACGCTTTAAATTAGGGGTATTAAACTGCTTATACCAAAAATATGGCATCACTGAAGAAGATTTTGTCAGCGCTGAAATAGAAGCCGTCCCCTCGGAGAAAGCAAGAGATGTCGGATTTGATCGATCCATGATCGGTGCTTACGGTCAGGATGACCGCTCATGTGCTTTTTCAAGCCTTGAAGCTTTCCTTGATTCAGAGTCACCGGAAAAAACTACCATTGCCCTTTTCTTTGACAAGGAAGAAATTGGCAGTGAGGGCAGCAGCGGGGCAAAATCCAATTTCCTTGAAGATTTCATGTCCGATCTTCTCTATATAAGTGGCGAGAATACAGACAACCGCTCTCTCAGAAAAGCATTGATTCATTCTTCCTGTCTTTCTGCGGATGTGAATGCAGCCATGGACCCGGACTTCAAGGATGTACATGAGGCCATGAATGCTGCAAAACTAGGGTTTGGCGTCTGCATGACAAAATTTACAGGTGTCGGCGGCAAATCCGGGTCCAGTGATGCCGGATCGGAATTTGTCGGTAAAATCAGACAGATTTTCAATAAAAACCATATTGTCTGGCAGACAGGAGAGCTTGGGAAAATTGATCAGGGCGGCGGCGGTACAGTGGCCAAATTTCTTGCCAAATATGGAATGAATGTCCTTGATTGCGGACCTGCACTTCTTTCAATGCATTCCCCCTTTGAAATATCAAACAAAGCAGACATCTATATGACCTATCTGGCGTATAAAGCCTTTTATACTGATAATGATTAATAAAAAAACAGCCTTTCAAATCATTTCAGGGTTATTTGCCGGGATCGTTCTCTTATACACTATCCCCTGTATTTATGCAGAAACAATAAACACAGGGGTCATATTAGCGGATGATCAGGGGAATATTCTCTATGCCCAGAATAGGGGAAAACAATTTGTTCCGGCCTCAACATTAAAAATCCTGACCAGTCTTGCTGCCATTCACTTTCTGGGCGAAGATTATCATTTCCCTGCACATTATTGTTATGATGAAAAATCAAAAAATCTTTATATTAAAGGATATGGAGACCCTTTATTCACTTCCGAAGTGATTGAAGACCTGAGTCAGGAGATCATTTTAAAAACAAAAATAAAAGAGGTCCATCATATCGTTATCGATCAGTCTTATTTTTCAAAGCAGATTGATATCCCGGGCAAAGGTGATTCCTTAAACCCTTATGATGCCCCTGTGGGAGCTTTATGTGCCAATTTCAATACCCTTATGTTCCAGTGGGACAATCACATAAAACGCTTTATCAGCGGTGAACTCCGGACGCCTTTGCTCGATTTTTTCCATAACGATATTCACAAAACAAATTTGAAAAAGGGGAGAATCACCCTTGCACAGTCGCAAAGCTATTTATATCCGGGGTTATTATTGAAATATTTTCTTGAAAAAAAAAAGATACCGGTTACAGGTTCTGTTCGGGTAGAAAACGTATCCTTAAAGAATGAAAAAGCCAATATATTTCTGTCTCCCTTTGAATTAAAAGTGGTTATTCAACGGCTGTTGCAATATTCAAATAATTTTATTGCGAATCAGCTTTTATTATCCATCGGTGCAAAAGCATACGGGGAACCGGCAACGCTTGAAAAAGGGAGACAGGCTGTCCGAGATTTCTCAAATCAGCATTTGAATCTGGATACCCTCGTCATCGATGAAGGCTCCGGGCTTTCAAGATCGAACAGGATCTCTCCGGATCAGATGCTTAAAATATTAATTAATTTCATGCCCTATCATGAATTGATGCGGCAAGAGGAGAATGATTTTTTTAAAACAGGGACGTTAACCGGAGTCAGAACCCGGGCTGGTTATTTATTGGGAAAGGATGACAGGCTTTATCCTTATATCATACTGATAAACGAGGAAAATACAGGATATGACTCCATTCTGAGCCATCTTAAAAACAGGGTGAATGATCTGGGTAAGAAATAATAATTAGGAGGCTGACCCTCTTTCAATATATGCATATGCGCTATGATTATGGATGGATTCAAAATTTTCAGCGCTTACGGAAAACCAGGTGATATTTTTATCTTCCATCAATGCCTTTGCTACATCCCTTGTAATATCTTCAACAAATTTAGGATTGTTATAGGCTTTTTCCGTAACATATTTTTCATCTTCCCGTTTCAGTACGGAAAAAATATCACATGAGGCTGAGGCTTCAACTATCCCGACAATATCTTCGATCCAGATAAACTTTTTAAACCGGGTACTGACCAGTACTTCACCACGCTGATTATGGGCGCCATATTCACTGATTTCTTTTGAACAGGGACATACGGATGTTACCGGAACTGCAACGGTCAAAATAATATCGGTATTTTTAGTGCCGTTTGAAGGCCCGATAATGGAACAGTTATAATCCATCAGGCCTTTTGATCCTGTTTCAGGGGACTTTTTTTCAATAAAATAGGGGAAGGATATTTCAATGTGCGAGGATTTCGCTCCAAGAATTTTTTTCATATCCTCCAGAATATTGGTTAAAGACTCCATAGACACTTTTGTTCTGACCAGATTCAGAATTTCAACAAATCTGCTCATATGGGTACCTTTGCACTGATGTGGGAGATCCACATACATATTGATCTGTGCAACCGTCGATTGAAGGAGGCCCGTGGTCTTATCCAGTACTTTTATCGGATATTTCAATCCCTTTATCCCGACTTTGTCGATGGGGATATTTCTGAAATCCGGTTGGTTTTGAATATCTATCATATCTGATTGCCTAAAAGATACTCCGGTACAATGTTCCCCATGGACCTGAATATATTGCCTTTGATATTTTGATTGTGTTTATATAAATCTTCCAGCATATGCCTTATCTCTGTTCGCTTTGTTTTGTCTGCACTGGGACAGTTATTTTTGAACTCCGGTAAACCAGAGGATTTAGCAAACCGCACAATATCTTTTTTTTCAACATATGCCAGTGGCCTGATGATATCAAGCGTTCCATCAAAAAAAGATTGCCGGGGCTTCATTGTAGCGATCTTTCCAGCATAAGCCATATTGATGAATAAGGTCTCGATAATATCATCTTTAGTGTGACCCAATGCAATTTTTTTGCACCCCTGCTCTTTTGCGATTTCAAATAGTTTGTTTCTTCTCAGACGGGAACACAAAAAACAGGGATTTTCCTTATTTTCACGGGAATGAGCAAGGATACCATAATCCTTATATTCGATTATCAGGCAACCATAATTATTTTCCACATACCGCCCAAGTTCTTCAGCAAAAGAACCATCAAATCCTGCATCAATATGCACTGGAAGAATTTCAAAATCAACAGGCGCTTTTTTCTTCAGAGAGAATAAAATATTCAGAAGAACATGGCTATCGTTTCCGCCAGATATACCCACAAGAATTTTTTCATTATCACGGATCATATTCCAGTCGAAAATAGCCTTTCCCACTGCATGATGGATTTTCTTTTTCAGGCTGTTTTTCAACCCTGATATTGACCTTTGATTTTCATCTTACGGCTCCGCTGGCCAGTCCAGCCTTTATTCATAATCCTTTTCTTTATTCTTTTTAACCACAATCCGGTTGGCCGCAATTTCTCTTAAGACTGAAACAACATCGCCATTCTTGGATGATTTTACCAATAGATCTGCACCTTCCCTTATCTGCCTGACTCTTTTTGCTGCCAGATGAACAAGTGTAAACCTGTTGTCTACATTTTTCAGACAATCTTCAATTGTGACTCTTGCCAAAGTTTATACCTCCACTGTATTTAAATAATCTCTAATATCTCATAAACTCTTTTTCCGCCAGGGGCCTGCAAAACTGCCTCATCTCCGGGTTTTTTACCCAGAAGAGCACTTCCCAGAGGAGAAGAAACGGAAATTTTTCCCTGTTTGATGTCTGCTTCATCAGGCCCGACAATCATATATTCCACTTTTTCTTCCGAATCCATATTCTCTACACGAACTCTACTTGCAAATCTAACGAAATCCTTTGGAACCGTCAGAGGATCAATTATTTTTGCATTTCCGATTTTATAACTGAGTTCGCCAATCCTACCCTCAAGAAAAGACTGTCTTTCCTTTGCCGCATGATATTCGGCATTTTCCGACAGATCTCCATGGGCCCTGGCAATTTCTATGGATTTGATAGTTTCCGGTCTCTCAATTGTCTTTAATCTTTTAAGTTCATTTTTTAAAACAGCATAGCCTTCTTTTGTAATGGGTACTTGTTCCAACTTTCAGATCACTCCATTTGGTTTGTTTTGTTAACGCTCTTCGCCGATATTTATTTCATGTGGCCGATAATAGTCGATCCTGCCTTTGTCTTTTCACCAATATGAACAGCGACATCAAAATCATGAGGGAGATATAAATCAAGACGGGAACCAAATCGGATCATTCCGTATCTGTCCCCTTTTCTAATTTTTTCTCCTTCTTTGACACAATTCACAATCCTTCTGGCAATGAGACCGGCAATCTGGACAACAGCATAATCCCCTCCACTGACCGTTTTTACAATCAGTGCACTTCTCTCATTGTGAATAGAGGCTTTATCAAAGGATGCATTAATAAATTTTCCAGGACTGTATCGAACTTTTTGCACGATGCCATCAAAGGGAACCCGGTTCACATGAACATTAAACACATTCATAAAAATGCTGACCTTGGTGCAGGGTCCGATTAAATATTCGCACCCTGATTGTTTTTCAACCACTATCACCTTTCCGTCTGCTGGAGATATAAGACTTTTATTATCCTTGGGGATGACACGATCAGGATCCCTGAAAAACCAGCAGATAAACAAAGTCAAAGCAAAAGAAATCCAGGCGAATACCGTCCATCCAAAATAAAAAAGCATCCCTGTAAAGAGGATGGCTATTAATATCAATATCAGGCCGGGCTGAGCTACTGGCAAGACTGCTCGCGCTGGCCATTTTGAAGCGTTCATAATCTTTTATCCCATATTTATAAGGGGCTTACAATATCAAGGAATGTGTTTTATGTCAATATCCTTGGATTTTAACGCAAATGCAATTCTGCATCCGATTTTCTAATATATCTGGGAACAAGACCATTCCCGGATATTGAAAAATAGTTGTCTCTCAAATACATAGACTGAACCAGAGCTGCAGCACTTGCAGCATCGAAAAAACTCTGAGTGAAGGTGGGTTGGTTTGCTTCCTGTTCAATAACGCTCTTGTATGCTTTTGAGCCTGAACCTGCAAACAATACAGATTCTCCCTTTGCCATTTCGACAGCGACTTTGGGGCTGACAACCACTTCAAGAGTCTTTGAGATCAGATTGCCTTTATTAAAATGATATACAGCACAATAAACTTCACCTCTTTTTGCATCCATCATGGCACAAACTGGAATTGATGAGCAGGCAAATCGAAATGCAATGCCATCAAGGCTTGACACACCAGCAGCCGGTTTCCCCATAGCAAAGGACAGTCCTTTGATCACACTGATTCCGATTCTAAGCCCGGTAAAACTACCCGGTCCGCCAGCCACAACAAATCCATCAATATCATTGAGCGTCATACCTGCCCGATTTTCCAGCATATGCTCAATCATTTTTATAAGTCTTCTGGAATGGGTCAGCCTGGTTGTCCAAAATTCTTCATATATTAATGAAAGCCCATTCACAACCGCAAGACTGCACCATTGTTCCGCCGTACTCAGGGAAAGGAGGTTCAAACTACCGGGTGTCTTCTGGTTCATCTTTCTTTTCCAGGGCTATTTCAAGGACTTCTTTTATATCCCGAACACAGGTAAATTTCATTTTATTCTTAATCACCTTGGGCAAATCATGTAGATCCTTCCTGTTTTTCTCCGGAATAATGATATGCTCAATCCCGGCCTGTAAAGCCCCAAGGGCTTTTTCTTTGAGTCCGCCAATGGGTAAAACTCTTCCTCTCAGAGAAATCTCTCCTGTCATCCCGACCTTATTGTTTACTTTTCGACCGGTAAAAGCTGAAATCAATGCCGTTGCCATGGCAATGCCTGCTGAAGGCCCATCCTTGGGAATTGCGCCGGCCGGAACATGAATGTGAATATCATTATTATCAAGGTCTTCTTTGCTGATATCAAACTTATCGGCATTTGATTTAGTATATGTAAGAGCTGCCCGTGCAGATTCCTGCATGACTTCACCGATCTGACCCGTCACCAGGAGTTCTCCCTTCCCCTGATAAAGAGACACTTCAATATAAAGCTGCTCACCGCCTACCTCAGTCCAGGCAAGACCGGTTGCCAATCCAACCTGGCTTTCTTCCTGGTCCAGCTCTGGAATATACTGAGGTGGGCCAAGATAGGTTGTGAGGCTCTGCCGGGTGATAGAAAACTTTCCTTTTTTCCCCTCTGCAATTTTCCTTGCTATTTTTCTGCAAATGGTATCGAGTTTTCGTTCAAGGCCTCTTAACCCTGCTTCCAGAGTATAATCAGCGATGATCGACTCAATGGCGCCTGAACTAAAATTTATCGATCTCCGGATGAGTCCATTATCCTTTAACTTTCTTGGAAGAAGATATTTTTGTGCAATAACCTTTTTTTCCTCACGGGTATAGCCTGGAACACCTATCACTTCCATTCTATCAAGCAAAGCAGATGGAATCGTATCTGAAATATTGGCCGTCAGAATAAAAAGCACATTGGAAAGATCAAAGGGCATATTGAGATAATGATCTGAAAATTCAAAATTCTGCTCAGGATCAAGGGCTTCCAAAAGTGCGGAGGAAGGGTCTCCCCGAAAATCGTTTCCCAATTTATCAATTTCATCCAGCATGAATACGGGGTTGTTTGTAGCGCATTGGCGAAGCCCTTGTAATATTCTTCCAGGCATGGAACCAATATAAGTCCTCCGGTGTCCCCTGATTTCTGCCTCATCTCTTATCCCTCCCAGAGACACCCGGTGGAACTTACGCTTCATTGCCTTTGCAATGGCTTTTCCAAGAGAAGTCTTTCCAGCCCCCGGTGGGCCTACAAAACAGATAATCTGCCCTTTTTTATGAGGGTTTAGCTTTCTGACGCTTAAATATTCAAGAATTCTTTCCTTGACCTTATCCAAGCCAAAATGATTCTTATCCAAAACTTCCTGGGCTTTGGGGATATCCAGAAAATCTTTCGTAGCCTTGCTCCAGGGCAATTCGACAATACAATCGAGGTATGTTCGGACGACCGAGGCTTCAGAAGAATCATAATGCATCTGTTCAAGTCGTTTCAACTGCTTTTGAGCTTCTTTCTCACAATCCGGAAGCATTTTACATTTTTGAATTTTTACCCTGAATTCTTCTATTTCAGCGAATTTATCATCATTCTCCCCAAGCTCTTTATGAATGGCCTTAACCTGTTCTCTTAAATAATAATCCCTTTGGTTTTTAGAAATTTCATCTTTAACATCAGTTTGAATTCTGGCTTGAACCGTTGAAAGATCCAATTCTCTTGCCAGAAGGTCATTCACTTTTTTCAACCGCTCAATCGCGTCAATGATTTCCAGTAACTCTTGTGCATCTTCCACTTTTGGATTTAAATTAGATGCAACCAGATCAGCAAGTTTACCCGGAGATTCAATATGGGATAGCAAATCACCGATATCCCCGGAAAGTTCCCCCTTAAGTGCAAGTAATTTCTCACTGGCTTCTTTGACATTCCTCATCAAAGCTTCATCTTCAATCGAAAGCGCTTTAGGATCAGTATCCTCTAAAAACTCAATTCGGACTTTAAAGAAAGGTTTTTTTTTAACATATTCCAAAGCTTTGGCTTTGGCTATACCTTGGACCAGGGCTTTAATTCTGCCATCCGGCAATTTTATCATTTTTTGAATTCTGCCGACTGTCCCCACAGCATAAACATCATCAATCGTTGGTTTCTCAATCTCAGAATCTTTCTGCGTTGTCAAAAAAATATAACGATCATATTCAAAACTTTCTTCAACTGCTTTGATGGATTTTTCTCTTCCGACAAACAATGGCAGCAGCATATCGGTGAACACCACAACATCCCTTACCGGCATCATGGGAATAATTGTCGGTATATCTTTTATGTTGCTTTCTTTCTCAATAATTTCGATCAGATCATCGACATCGACTTCAGCCATTCTTACTCCTTTACCCTATAAAAACACTGCATGAGATTATCCCATCCAGTGATTGCATCTACCATTTGATATTCATCCACAACCTTTGTAAATTGTGATCGTACAATAAAACACATTTCAGATTTTACAATATCCTTGCAAAAAAAATTCTAAAGGCCGATAAAGGATGCTGATAATTTCAAGAAAGAAAGATCATGACTGAATATATAATTTTTGCCGGAATTTTTGCTTTTATTTTGGGGGCCTGTATCGGGAGTTTCCTGAATGTCTGCATATACCGGATACCTGAAAACCGGTCCATCATTTCCCCAGGTTCATCCTGTCCTAATTGTCATAACAGTATCCCCTTTTATCTTAATATCCCGATCTTAAGCTATGTCTACCTAAAAGGCCGCTGTAACTCCTGCCGTCATCCAATTTCAATCCGATATCCTTTCATCGAAGCCTTAACCGGTGCCTTTGCCGTTTTGTTATTTCTTAAATTCGGCCTTACCCCCGCCATGTTTTTCTGGTTTGTTTTCATCAGTGTCCTGATCACCATTTCCTTCATTGACTTTGATTATCAGATTATTCCCGACCGCATATCCATTCCAGGCATGTTTATTTTTTCTTCGGCCTTTTGTTTTCTACCTGAAACGACAATCATGCAATCCTTTTTGGGAATCTTGGCTGGCGGTGGAATTTTATATGCTGTTGCAATATTATATTATTTACTGAGAAAGCAGGAGGGGATGGGTGGCGGTGATATCAAACTTCTGGCCATGATCGGTGCTGCGACAGGGATTAAAGGTGTTCTTTTCACTCTTTTTGCAGGCTCTTTGCTGGGGAGCCTCACCGGAATTTTAGCTATGCTTTATATGAGGATATCAGATACAAAATTCAAAATTCCATTCGGACCTTTTTTATCAGCAGGCACCATTTTGTATATTTTCTTTGGGAAACATCTGATTCAATGGTATATCGGAACCATCAACCAATAGTTTATCAATCATAGATAACTCACCTCGATCACAACCTTCCCTTTTGTCGTTCTGAATGGAAGCGCGAGTATATATTTTGCTCCTTCACTATGGGGTATTAAAGTTCCCTGCCCCATCTTGATTTCCTTAAACTTGACTTTCACTTTCTTACTCAATTCAGCGATTTTTGTTGTAACATGTCCAGCGACCATATTACTGATTTCACCAACTGCATCTTTAATTTCATCATTTATTTCTGTCATATCCTCTCCAAACATAGCAGAAACAATTCCAAGAATACTTTCTTCTGAAAAACTGACAACTGCCGACCCGATCAAATCTCCGGAAATTTCAAGATATCCGGAAATATCCCCTAAAGATTTCCGGTCTTTTTTAAGAAAAGGGGGTTCGGGTTTAACTTTTACAAATGCTGTAGTATCGAGAATATGTAAAGTACCTTCAATAAAAGGGTTAACGAGTGCTGCATCCATATTTTTCTCCTTTAGGGATTGATTTTATATTTTTTCTTAAAAGCCTGCAATAAATTTTTAAAAAAATGTGAATAAAGACTTGACACGCACTTCTCAACGACGTAACGTACCGTAAAAAGCTGATTCAATTGAATAAAAAAACGTAACAGAAGTGTTTTATTGACAAATTTAGTATTTGGAAATTTCTAAAACCTAAACAAAGGAGTGATCAAGATGAACAAAGGCGATTTAATCAACAAGGTTTCAGAAGTACTTAACAGCAAGAAAGATGCACAGGCAGCAGTTGACTGCACCATTAAAGCAATAACGGAAGCGTTGTCCAGCAATGACTCTGTCACCCTGGTTGGTTTTGGTACATTCAAAACTGCCGAAAGAAAAGCTCGAAAAGGAAGAAATCCTCAAACAGGAAAAGAAATTAATATTCCGGCAAGAAACGTACCTAAATTTGTCCCTGGAAAAGCACTTAAAGACGCTGTAAAATAATATCCTTAAGGATTCATTCAGGCAGTATCTGCAAACCGGGTACTGCCTGAATATTTTTCAAATTGACCCTTTTCATAGATAAAATATTTCTTCCCTCTGTCGGGGTGGATCTGGTTTTTAATATGAATTCCCTGGCACCGTATTCCAGATCATCCATTATTTTTGATGTTGATTTTGGAAATGAATCTATCACAATTGCCCAACCTAGAACAGCCCTCTCCCAAAAGACCACTTTCAGAGAACTTCATCTGACAACGATCATTCAGGAAAAAAACAAAAAAGTAAGGTTCGGAATAGAATGTCAGGGTTTTAATATCATCGATCAATACCTGCTTGCCAATAAAACAAGGGTATCGGCAGTTCTTTTAAAATATAAACTACCGGTAGAGGAAACTAATATTCGATCTGCTTTCCGCCTGCCGCTCAGCACAAAACATATCATTAAAAGCAAAATATTATATAAAAACTTTGAGTACGACAGCCTGAAAGACTTTTCCATCAGAGATGTTTCTTTTAATGGGGTCGGCATTATTGTTCCCAAGATAAATAATAATTCAAATCCTCTTGTTGCAATTAAAGTCAATGAAGAAATAAATTTTCAAATTATACTGGCAGATACCGACGAGGAAGATCCCATTGCCATTCCCATACGTGCTCTGGTCGTAAGGGTCAACCCCAGATACTCGGAAAGATATATATTGATGGGGTTACAATTCATCAATCTTTCCAATCAGAACGAGGCGATAATAAATAAATTTATTTACGATGCCCAGGTTCATGGACTCAACTCAAAAAATTAAAATTCTTTTATATACTCTTTCAGCCATTCGATGATCGTTTTTTGATTCAGGTCAAAACTTGTTATCTTATTTTCAATTTCTTTTAACTCTTCAAGCCCTCGCTCAATGTTAAATTTCACATCACCTCTATAACCCTTGATTTTATGTTCATCCAAAAAAGATCGTAGTCTCTCTTTATGGATCTGATATTCAGTACTCTTCGTCGCCAAAGGATTTCCTAAATAATTTCTATCCAGGATACGGATAGCCAATGCTTTTATCCGATGACTTTGTATTTGATTCAGAATCTCATGTTTCAGATCATTCCCTGTTTTGTGAAATAGTTCGCATTGTTTTTTCTCTTGGCTGGTAAAAAAACCGTCTTGATAAAGTGCCGCATCCGGATCGATATCCGGAATATAAGGATACTTGTATTCAAGATGGTATTGAATATATTCAAAAAACTTTCTCCACTCATTGCGAATTTTTTGAAGATTCTCATCTGCAAACTGTTTCGAAGATTCCGGCATTCTATTCCAGAATCTTTCAAGGGCAGGCAGAATGATTAACTCATCGCCAGGCCGTTTCCTAATCACATGGGCATCATCAGAATTCAGTTCGTTGCCAAAACCCGGAATAGCTTCTGAATCAAGACGCAACCACAAGCTTTGGTTTTTATAGGGCAACGACTGGCCAAGATGGATGACAGGAGCCAAATAGTTTACTTTTGAACCAAAAGACAAAGAAATCATTATACAGATCCTGAAATATCTACCCTGAATATGAAAATCGCTATTGACTCTGTTGATTCTTGCCTCATCCTTTGTTTTATTAAAAAAATCAAGACAATAGTTCCATATGTCTTTCTGCTGAGATAATTGTTTACTAAGGCCGATTACCGATTCGACATCATTCATTGCTTCATGAGCCCGGCCTGTAGTAACGAGCTTATTTTCACAAGCGATCAAATCAAGTTTCAAACTTGGTTTTCCCTCAGCTACAGGCCATTTGATGCAAGCTGAATGAAACACTTTATAAACAACTGTGATGGGTAAAACATCCATTCTGCTGCAACCGTTACCGTATTGATGGCTGTATGGGTCAAGAAGGTTTCGATAGAACATGAAACGCAAAAATACATCATCGAACCTAAGCGAATTATATCCAAGGCTTATGGTTTCTGGTGTATTTACAATTTTATGAATTTTAAGCGCCGCTTCATATTCATTGATTCCAAGAGCCAATTCGTCACTTGTTAAACCGTGAGTTAAAAAGGCTTCTGAGGATGGGACAATATCTTCTCTCAATCGAATTGTGATAGATTGTCTTTCAATTTCCCGGAAGTGGAGATCCGTGCGAATGCAGGCAAAGGTTAAAATCTGATCAAAAGCAGGGTTTAAACCAGTTGTTTCAACATCGTAAAACAAAAAGGTTTTCATTTTTTACAAACAAAAAATATAAAAGGGGCAAAAAAATTGCCCCTGATAATTTTGAGATAAAGGAAACAATTATCTTTTTGAGAACTGGAAACTGGCTCGTGCGCCTTTTTTACCGTATTTTTTCCGCTCTTTCTGACGGGAATCTCTTGTAAGAAAGCCTGCGCTTTTCAATATGCCTCGGAGGTCAGGATCAAGAATCACAAGGGCCTTGGATACACCAAGGCGAATGGCACCTGCTTGACCGGATTTGCCGCCACCCATCACTGTGGCTTTGACATCAAAAGCATCGCTTTTTTGGGTAAGTGCTAAAGGGGATGTTAATAAATCTTTTGCAACATTCAGCTCAAAATACTCGCTAACATCTTTATCATTAACCACAATTCTTCCATTACCAGGTGTTAACCACACTTTGGCAACAGAACTTTTTCTCCTACCAGTCGAATAAAATATGTTTCCGCTATCCATTGATAATTACCGCGTCCTTTTTTCCTTAAATTTCAACAGTATCAGGTTTTTGAGCAGCATGGGGATGCTGATCTCCTGCGTAGACAAACAATTTTCTGCCAAGCTTTCTACCAAGTCTATTTTTGGGAAGCATACCGCGAACCGCTTTTTTAATAACCTCTTCAGGCCTTTTTTCAAGCAGTTCTTTTGCTGTTTCAGTTGTTAACCCACCAATATATCCGGAATGGCGGTAATATTTCTTCTGATCCAATTTGTTTCCCGTCAGACGAATTTTATCTGCATTAATAATAATAATCCAGTCACCTGTATCAACATGGGGCGAAAAAAGAGGGTTGTTCTTTCCACGAATTCTATATGCCACCTGTGATGCGAGTCTTCCAAGAATTTTATCTTTAGCATCGATAACACACCAGTTCTCTTTATTATCCGATCTTTTTGCACTATATGTATATTTTTTCAATTTCCTTAACGCTCCTTTTCATAAACACAATCCAGAGTTACTATATTTTTTTTTAAATTCTGTCAAGCTAATTTTAAAGCTCTATTTGTTTCTTATCTCTTAGAACAAGAGGTTCAAAAGGTTTTGAATCTTTATCCGTCGATAATTTGCTGGTGGTTTTACATGTTACCTCAGCATTTAAAATACCTCCATTTTCAACAATAAGATCTCTACACTCAACCTTTCCAGTACAAGTACCGGTCGAAAGAATAATTAATTCTTTTGAAGCAATGACTTCGCCTTTGAAATTCCCACCGATGGTAAGGCTTGATACTTTTGTTGAACTGGAATCCACCTGACCGTCTTCGGCAATAATCACCACATCCCCTTCAATGGTTCCGGTGACCTGGCCCTTAATAATCAACTTTCCACTGCTCGATATAGAGCCTTCGATTTTCAGCTCTTTATCAATGATTGAAAGATTCTTACTGTTTTTTGTTCCCACGTTAAGTCTCCTCAGCTGTTTATGGCTGGATATCAATAAAAATTTTCCCGACTTCTTTTCCATCCAATGTTGTTACCACTTGGTAGCACTGCCCCATATTGTCCACCGAGTAACGTTTCATCAGTGATCCTTCGGCTATATGAATCATATAACCTCGATCTTCGCCACTATTATTATCCGAATTGCCGACAAAACCCTTAAAATTAACAATATATTTTGAAGGATCAACCTTACCGGAAACAAGGTCTTCAATAATCAGCTTATCCCCCATACGTACCTTCACATGGCTGTAGTTATCGACAAGATTAGGGATATTATTAATTCTGAATTTATATTTTAATGCAGATACCTCACCACTTTCTGTGATACTGAGTTTTTTTACCGAATTTGAGCGTTGAGAATCGATATCAATAAATACGCTTCCACATTTATAAAAATCTTTCTTAACTTCAATTCGTGTTGATTCATTGATGACAAGCTCATTTTTCATATCGTTAAACTGATTCCCTAATCCTATAACATCAACGCTGAGTCCTCTCTCATAGTTTGCAACGATATCATGGATTTTAATGGTATCCCCCTTACTGATCTTTAATCGCTGCATTGCCTCCACTACAACCGGAATCGAATTATTGACGGATATTATCATATATTGCATTTCTGGTTTTTTTAAATCAATATTCGGGTTTTTGGGAATAATCTCCATGATCTCCATGAATCCATTGATGGCGTGGATGTGCTGCCTGACTTTTTGTTCCAGAGGAAGAATCTTAGCGGATTCGATTCCAAATGCAGGAATCTTACAGATATTGTATGCATAATATGTTGCTGATCTAAGTTGTTCTTTATGAATTGAATCCGTATGATTGGTCATGTGATTGTTAACATGAAAAAAATGATTTTTATTTTCAATGTGACCATTGATCTTATTAATAACCTGACTTGCCATCTTTTCAAGGTTTATTAATTCTCTTGAGCCGGTTTTGTGTAGAACGGAATCATCAATAATGATGGATTGACCGAATTTCTCAGGGTTTTTCTCTTCAGTCTCCCAATGACGGGAATAAAAACCTGAGCCCTCATGAAGATTCAGAAAACAATCACTTTCACAGATCAATTTTTTCAGGACACCGACTACCCTTGTTTCATAATTAGAAATATCATCATCCAGGAACTTTCGATTCATATCCTGGTTAATCTGCCTTTCCATTTTTAATATGGAAGGAAAATTTGCTCTTGGAACCACAATCAAATTCCCCTTTTCGAGCAGGAAATCCGCATAAAAATCTGCTGCAAGATACCCACCCGGTTCATCACCCTGAATTCCACCTATGATGAGCAATGTTTTCCCAGGTTGCGTCCCCTTGATCCGATAAACATGCAATTCATTTTCTTCTCCTTCAAAAAAAACCGTGTGTGTTTTCTGACCAGCAAATATTGAACTGCAAAAAAATAACCAGAAGAGGGAAAGGATTGCAATTGTCTTTTTTATAATTGAAGCTTTTTCCATTGAAGCTTATTCAGTCTCGGTTATATCGATTGTTTTTTCGAAAACCAGTTCTCCCTCAATATTAAAAATAAAAATGGAGGCTTTTTTATAGAAATCTGAATTTACTTCACTTTTAATTTTAAATTTTACCGGTTTAAAGTGCGCAATAGAAAAATATTGGCCGTTCTGATTTTCTATTGGGATTCCTTTTTTGAGTTTTGCTGCCGGTACAACAAGCCATTGTTCTTCAATGTTGTTGTCAGGTTGTAAAACCGTAAATATTCGTCCTGATATATCTCCTTGCTCTTTTGAAATATTTCTTACACCGAATTGTACTAGAACATCTTTATTTGTCCTATCCCTTGTTACAATAAACTTCTCTATGGAAATTGTTTTATTATTTACTTTGGCTTCTGTTGTGTCCTGCCTCTCCGTTGCTGCCTGAAGAGTTAAACCAATAACGGGATTACCGGCTGCTTTCTCTTCTTGATCATTGTTTAAAGGCCTTTCATCCTTTTCCAAGGTTTTTTTGACGCCCGGCTCTTTTCCAAGAATCACAAGTCTTGCCATCAAGACTTCTTTTTCACCTGTCAATTCACTGATTTTTTTTTCAGCGAGAATTAGACTGGTCTTTGCAGAGACCGCCTCCCGGGACAAAGTGTAATAATGGTAAAAAAGATAGGCTGAGGTTAAAAAAGTTACAATACTGATGAAAGATAGGACCATTAATAATATTTTCATGTGATCACCGGAGATTACCTTCCCAAAATTATCCACAACCAGAATCTTTATTTTTCGATTCTTCTTGAAAGGTTTGGGTTTGGATTTGGCTATTTCTCTTTCCAGCTCTCTTGATATATCTTCCATGATCCACCTATGTTAATAAGATTTAACTTTTTTGTACCCCGAGTCGCTAATCCGCTGGATTTATAGTCTTGAAAAAATGAAACCTCACATGTATCGTTTGTCTGCTTGACCTGAAACGTCTTGCCGGTAACTTTAATAATATCATTTTTCCCGGCGATACTTCTTTTCCGCTCAACCCATTTTTTCTTGTTCATTCCATCAGAATAAAAATTATTTGCATAAAAAGAAGCATACTTGTCCATATCTTTTGCCGACCATGCTGCCAGCCATTGATTAACTGTTTCCTGAACAGGTTTGGTCGCTTGAACAGATTGAATTGCTTGAATCGGTTTTGTTTCCTGGGCAGGTTTGGTCGCTATAATTGGTTTTGTTTCCGTTGCCGGCTCCGATTTTGAAGCAGGCTTGATGGCTTTTAATGCTGCGGTAAGCAAAGGGAATTGAGTGGCCTGGAATTCTTTTGAGACGTTTTGATATGCCTCTCCAATAATCTTATAAGCTGGGCCTTTCTTTTCAAGAAACAGCTTTCTTTTCCCCAATAATATCTTTTCTTTATTTGTTGTTAATGAATAATCAAACAATATCACAAAAACATGATTATGATAATAAATGCCTGTCCTGGATCTTTCTATTCTTAGGCTCAAGCTGGCCACGGATGAATTTTTTCGTATCTCCATCCATTTTGTCCACCAGTCAATTTCAGGAAGGTATTCATCAGAATAAAAGGACAGATAATCATGATAACTTCCGTTTTCGACTGTTTTAATCCATTGATCCAGCATAAGGTTGATCTCTTGTTCCTGTTTGACAAGTGTATCTTTATCGATTTTGTTGAACTCTTCAACCAGGATAACCGGAGTTGAATCAAGTGTTATATATTCATCCAGTTTCAGAATATTTGAATTTTCTAAAGCAATACACCCGTTCGAATCCATGGGTTTCAAAATTTTATTGGTGCCGTGTATCCAGATTGCCGATCCATCTTTCCCTGTTCTTTTATCCATCAGATTAGGATAATCCAAAGGGAATGCCTTTATCCCATATACCGCTGACAGATATTTTTCTTCGTATTCATCCTTTAAGAAATAGATGCCCTCAGGGGTCTTTTTATCCCCGGATTTCTGTTTCACTCCAGGCGTTTCCCCAGTGGAACAGGGCATTTTTTGCTGAATCACCAGCTCTCCGGACTTAAAACTGTAGAGAAACAGCGTTTGATTTTTCTTCTCAACCAAAATTGCGTTTTCGTTTTCCGGCAGTTTAATAATTGCTGATGGACGGGTATAATCATCTGCCAAGATTTCTGAGGTGAATAGGATACCGATCACAAATAGAGTGAATAGGAACAATACGTGCTGTTTATTAAAATTTGTTTTCTTTTCCATTAGCAATTGAAACAAACCCTCAATTTATTATGGGTAGAGTTTAAGATGATTAAAAGCTTTTTCCGAGGTTTTCCTGCCACTCGAGGTTCGAAGGACCAAGCCGATTTTTAACAAAAACGGTTCAACCACATCGACGAGAGTGTCCGTTTCTTCCTGCAATGTTGCCGCAATGGCTTCAATCCCGACAGGACCTCCTTTATAAAAATCGATTACCGTTTTTAAATAATTCCTGTCAAGCGTTGTCAATCCCAAGTGATCGATTCCCTCAAGGTCAAGCGCAGCCTTAACGCTTTCGAGAGTTACCTCCCCATGTGATTTAACAAGAGAATAATCTCTGACTCGTTTTAAAAGCCGGTTTGCAATCCTTGGGGTCCCTCTGGATCTCTCGGAGAGCTCCTTTGCGCCATCATCCGTAATAATGGTATTTAAAATAGCCGCGGATCGCTTAATAATCACCACCAGTTGTTCCGGAGTGTAAAAGTCAAGTGTACGAAAAATTCCGAAACGATCTCTTAATGGGGAGGATAACAGACCTACGCGAGTTGTTGCACCGATCAGAACAAATTGTTTGAGCCGGTACCGATGGCTTCTTGCATGGATTCCTTTATCAAATATAAAATCAACAGCAAAATCCTCCATGGCAGGATATAAAAACTCTTCAACTATTTTTGGAATTCGATGAATTTCATCAATGAAAAGGATATCCCCTTCACCGAGATTGGTTAGAATCCCAATGAGATCTCCGCCTTTTTCCAGGGTCGGCCCTGAAGTAACGGTCAAATTTTTCCCCATTTCATTGGCAATGATATGGGATACCGTTGTTTTTCCCAACCCTGGAGGACCGTGAAGCAGAATATGCTCCAGGGGCTCATTTCTCATTTTGGCGGCCTGAATGGCAATTTTCAGGGTTTCTACAGTATCATGCTGCCCAATATAATCTTTAAAGCCTGTAGGCCTTAAAGAAATGATATCAGGGGACAACTCATCAACCGTGCTTTTTGATGTGACAATACCTTTTCTATCAGAACTATCAGACGAATATGAAATTATTGAATCACCCATATTTATCTTTTTTCCTGATAGATTTCATCGAAAAGTTCTTCAGGTGTTGAAATCATCCTGTTTCTTTCAAACGCCTCCTTGACCATCCTTTTTGCTGATGCATGGGAATGGCCTAACTGCTCTACAAGAACATCTTCAACCTTCTGGCGGACGTCATTCATTTCATCCATAATATGGGAATTTTCAATCACTTCCTGACCATCAGCAGCAGAAATAAATCTTTCAACCTTTCCATTTAGAGTTGCAATAATTTTCTCAGCAGTTCTTTTTCCAATTCCATTTAACCCTGCCAAAAAACCTGTATCTTTTTTTTCAATGGCCAATGCGATATCACCTATAGGCCGACTCATGGCCTTTACGGCTTTCATAGGGCCGATGGCATCGACAGTAATAAATTCCTGAAAAAATGCTTTGTCTTCAAGTGATTGAAAACCGATCAAAACCGGTTTTGGTTGACGTTCAGTCTGATGATAATAGATATATAGAGCGATAATGTCGTTATGGGAGCTTTGCGATCTAATTCTTTCAAGAACCTGATGATTCAGAAATACTTCGTAGCCGATATGACCTGCCAATAATAAAATGCCATCCGACTCAAAATGCAGGATGGATCCTTCAAGGTATCCGATCATTGCGTGTTTCTATACCTGTAATATCCTGTTAAAGCCAGGCCCAATGCGTCTGATGCATGAAAAGGGCGGATGGGCTGATCATGGTTCAGCTGGTTTCGAATGGCCCGTTCCATCTGATATTTGTCTGCACTTCCATTCCCGGAGATGATTTTTTTTACCTCACGGACAGGTATCTCTTCCATATTTAATCCTGCTTTATAGGCTGCCAGCATCAAAACGCCTGAAACTTTTCCAAGCATAATACCTGATCCAGGAAATTTTTCAAGAGAGTAAATATCCTCTATTATTACATAATCAGGCTTTTGCTCACAAAGGAATTCCAATGTTTTGGAATAAATCTCATGAAGTCTGAAATGAATCGGATCTTCAGCCTCCGTTGCAATAGTTCCAAAAGAATACCCCAAAATTTTAGTATGGCTTCCCTGAATGACACCAATACCCGTACCGGCCAAACCCGGATCAATCCCTATTACTTTGATCATAGGAATAATACAGTTACTGTAAGCTTTTCAATTTTTCCTTGGCAAATTTTGCCTCATTTGAATCCGGGTGTTTTTTCAACAATTCATTAAGGATAAGTCTTGCATTTGCTTTTTCACCCAGCTCTGCGAATGAATAACCTTGCTTAAGCCTTGCTGCTGCTGTTTTATTGCTTTTTGGGTAATCTTCAAGAACTTTCTGGTACTCCAAAATTGCCTTTTCAAACCATTTTTCCGAAAAATAGCTATCTGCAATCCAGAATCTTGCATTGTCGGCGTTTTCAGACTTTGGAAATTTTTTGATAAAATTTTCAAACTGGGCGCGTGCATTAGCTTTATCGCCTTCATCGAATAGTTTTTTTGCTGATGCATATAATTCCTGTTCCCCAATCTCTTTTTTGGATTCGCCGGAAGGAACTGGTTTGTTTTCCTCTTTCTTGGATTCACCGGAAATAGCAGTTTTATTTTCAGTTCCCACAACATTTTTTGCAGCACCCTCTTTAGAGGTATCTACAGGACGAGATGGTTCCAGACCCAGATACTTTTCGAGTTCAACAAGCTTCTCATAATTCTGAGAAATTGCGTTATCAAGTCTTTCGATTCTCTTGTCAAGCTCTTCCCTGTCCTTTTTGCTGTAATTCCCGAGGTTATGGTTTATTTCTTCTATTGAGCCTTGAAGCCTTTGATTATTTTCTTTGAGGATCTTAATATCGTACTTCATATTCGCATAATCTTCCGGCTTGATCCCTTCTTTCATTTTTGATTGAATTGTTTCAAGTTCTCTATCTTTTTCATTCTGAGTATTAAGTTGCTTTTTCCTTTCCATTTCCATTGCTGCCACCCGGTTTTCAAGGGCAACAAATTGCTGTGATTCAACACATCCGGAAAAAAAAAGTGCCCCGATGACAATATAAAAAAGACAATTTATTTTCATAACCACACTCCAAACAGACAAAAGGTCCTAATGATTCAGGCGTAATACTTTATCTGCCAAAGTATTACGCCTGAATTCATTTAGTAATATCCCATCGACTATTTAACTACAAAATGAGCTCGTCTGTTCATTGCATAGGCGAGTTCTGTTTTTCCTTTATCCATTGGTTTTTCTTCACCAAAACTAATGGTATTCATACGAGCGGCCGCAATACCAAGATCGACCAGATAGGCTTTTACAGCAGTCGCACGGCGTTCACCCAAGGCAAGGTTGTACTCGGTTGTACCACGTTCATCACAATGTCCTTCAATGTTAACTCCAGCAGATGCATTTGCAGTTAACCATGCGACTTTGTCTTTTAACAGAGTTTTAGCAGCGGCTGTCAAGTCTGAACTGTCATAGTCAAAATGAACATCTTCATTTTCAAATGCTTTTTTTGCAGCAGCTAACTTTGCAGCTGCAGCTGCAGCTTCTTTTGCTGCTGCATCTGCTTTAGCTTTTGCATCTGCATCATCCGCAGATTTAGCAGCCGATGCTTGTTTTACAGTTCCGGCATCAGAAACAACTTCTTTTTTTGCACATGACACTGTAAAGAAAAGACCTGCAACAAGAACTGCCAGTAATACATTTAACCAAATTTTCCTTTTCATTTTTTTCCCCCTTTTAATTATTAAATACCTACATACCTTCTCTCGTACTATCTGAAATTGACCAGTCCGGCTGGGTCTGCTTGCCACTCATGTTCAAAAGCCTTCTTTGGTCGGTTCCTGAAGCATTCATGACAAAGATCCTTGGCACACCACCCTCACGTGTTGATGTAAAGGCCAGCATACTTCCATCAGGTGACCAGACCGGATCTTCATTATCACCTGAATCCGCAGTCAACTGAACCGGCACGCCTGAATCAATACTCATCACAAAAATATCAATATTATTTTTTTCTATGCCTACATAGGCTATCTTTTTTCCATCCGGAGACCAAGCTGGCGAGGTATTATTTAAACCATTAAACGTCAACCTTTTTACACTCCCGGAATCAATATCCTGAATAAATATCTGGGGAGTCCCCGCACGCTTTGATGTAAACGCAATTTTCTGACCATCCGGTGAAAATTTAGGCGATACATCAATTCCCAAACTGTCAGTTAATCTTTTAATCACTTCTCCATTGATGGTCAATAGATAAATTTCCTGATCACCAGAAAAACTTAATGCGGCTGCAAGTTTCTGCTGCCCCGGCATCCAGTCCGGAGAAATATTCATTCCTTTGAAATCAACTATAGCCCCTCTATTTTCCTGGAGGTTTTTAATATAAATATCCGGTTTCCCCTTTGCATAGGAAACATAAGCCAGCCACTTACCATCCGATGACCAGGATGGAGAAAGAGTAATGCTTTTATGGAAAGTGATCTGTTTAATATTCTGCCCGTCAAAATCACAGGTAATTATTTCCTTGTTTCCATCTACGGTTGAAACAAAAGCTATTTCAGTACCAAAGACTCCATATTTCCCAGTAAGAATAAAAGCTATTTCACTGCAAAACATATGCATCATTTTACGGATCTGTGATTCAGAGCCAGTATATACTTTTCCCACAAGAAGTTTTGAATTAATTGAATCAAAAAACCTTAATTCAAATTTGATATTGCCCGGACTTTCAGAGAGTACTCCGCCTGTAATGAGATAGTCTGCACCGATTCCCTTCCAATCTCTAAAATTGATTTCAGAGAGCTGAATCCCGGATTGAGCCGGATTAGCCAGAAACGCAACAGGATCCATGGTTTTCAGATAGCCAGTGAAATTCAATGCTTCTGATAATATTTGAACTGCTGTTTTCCCATGCTTCACTTCTTCAGCACTGCCACTTAAGGCTTTAAAATCCGGAACTGCAACAGGTGCTTTTTTCAGCAATGGGCTGCCGATGTTGATATAAGTTACCCCGTTGCAAACAGGTATCTCAAAACAAACCATGAACAAAAAACAATAGAACCCCTGCAGAATTATTTTTTTCATCATAAAAAATATACCATACCATTTTTGATTATAGATACTTCTATTTCAAGCCCTCAGGTGTAAAAATCAAACCCAGATCATAGGAATACATTCCAGCCGGTAAAGGCTTTAAAGAATTAATCTTCATGATCGCTTTTTTTGCAGACTCATCAAGATAAGAATTTCCTGATCGTGTTTCAAAAATAATATCCCTTATCTCTCCACTCTTTAAAATTTTGATTAAAATTCTAACCTCCAAGTTTCGGTCCACCCTGGCAAGACTTTCATTGAACACCCAGTTTTCTCGAATTCGCAACCCTAGTTCATTAAGATAAAGCTCTAAGGGACTTGCTCCGCCTTTTCCACTTCCCTCCGGGGAACCCCCTTTCCCTTCACCTTCATGACCATCGCCACCTTCACCTTGTTTTAAACTCCCCTGTTCGGCGACCTTTTTCCGGAGACGGCCTAAAACCTCAGATAGGTTATTTCCGTCCTGCTTTTCATTTGGTTTGTCTACTGTTTTTCCCGTGTTCGGTTCCTTCAGAGGTGTCTTTTGATTAACTTTTTCCTCTTTTTTCTTTTCATCTTCTTTAATTTTTTTTTCCTGCTCAGCCAGTAGATCTTTTAAATCTTTTGGTTTTGTTTTTAAACTGATATCCGGTTTAATAACAGGGGGTGGCTCCTCTTTTTTTGTTTCAGCCGGCTGGATCGGAGCGCCTGCTTCTTTAACCGCCTGACTTTCATTTTTTACCTCATCTTTGACTTTCTTTGCAGATTCTCCTCCTCCACCTGATTTATCAGACCCTGCCATGGAAGCAAAAGAAACAAGATCGATCTGAATAACCGGTGGCATCGATCTGGCAAAGTGAAAATTTTGAAAAAAAATAAGCCCTCCAAAAAACAAGCCATGAACCACAAGAGAAACAACAAAAAAAATAAGCCCGGTTTTATTGTCCTGATCCATGGGGTTTAGAAGAGATCCTCTTCTTTTTTTAAAACTCTCCTGAGAACTCATACCTGTCGTTTATCAGGACTTATCTTCATTATCCGGCAGTGTGATCATCCCGAGGCTGTCAACCCCTGCCTTTTTTATCTTGGAAATCACATTGACCACTACCCCATATGGCACCTGTTTGTCCGCCTTAAGATATACATCCTTAGTTTTCAGATTTTCAAGTATTGCCGCAAGTTTCTGAGTTAAAAATTCAACACTGACAACTTGCTCATTAATAAAAACTTTCATCTCATTATCAATGGAGATAATCAGGCGTTCCTCGTCACCTTTCAAGGCTTTTGCAGTCGCTTTCGGTAAATTCACATTAATACCCTGAACCATCATGGGTGCCGTCACCATAAAAATAATCAGAAGCACCAACATTACGTCCACAAAAGGCGTGACATTGATCTCGGACATGAATTGGCCATTACCGGAACCTGTTTGCATTATTCCTCCATTTGCTTTTGAATGTCACGTTCTATAATATTTAAAATATCTGAAGAAAAACTCTGCATTTCAGAATCGAAAACCCTGATTCTATCGTTAAAGAAATTATACGCAATCACCGCTGGTATAGCCACTGCCAATCCTGCTGCAGTTGCCACCAGTGCTTCTGAAATACCGGGAGCAACAACGGCAAGGCTTGCCGACCCGCTCAATCCGATCCCCTGAAAGGTGTCCATAATCCCCCAGACCGTTCCAAAAAGGCCTATAAACGGCGCTGTATTACCTGCTGTGGCTAGAAAAGGGACCAACTGAACCAGTCGTCTCATTTCAACATTCATGGTTCGCTTCAATGATCGGTTGACACTTCCAATACTCTGTAAATATGACCCTTCGGTTTTTTTTAGTGATGTTTTTTTTGTCTCATTGCCGTCCGATCTTGCCATCTCCATATATGCGGCAATGAAAATCCTGGCCAGCGGACTTGACCTTAAAGCCTTTGCTTTTGAAAAGGCATCTGCAAGGTTCCGGCACTGCCAGAAAATATCCGTAAACTCGGCTGAATCTTTGAATGCTTTTCGAATATACCTGATCTTTATAAAGATTATCGCCCATGATGTTATTGAAAAAAACAACAGCAACAGCATAACGAATTTGACAATCGGACCTGCCTCGCTCAACATATAAAACAGTCCAATACTTTCAGTGGTCATATAACCTCTCTTACAAATTTACCTTCCTGATGTTTGTAAAACAAAAAAATCATAACTTTAGTATACGAGCAGTCATTGCATGTCAAGTTCTTATTAAAGGGTTTTACTGCACCCCTCCCGTCCAAATGGTAAAGCTCCTGCACAATAAATATGCAGGAGCTTATATAAACTCATATGAGCAGGGTCATTTGATGGGAAATTACATCATTCCGCCCATTCCGCCCATTCCACCCATTCCGCCACCGCCCATTCCACCACCCGGCATTCCACCGGATTTTTCTTCCGGTTTATCTGCGATCATGGCTTCTGTGGTCAGCATGACTGATGCAACGCTAGCTGCGTTCTGAAGTGCAAAACGGACCACTTTTTTAGGATCCATGACACCTGCTGCAATCAGATCTTCATAAACATCTGTCAAGGCATTGTAGCCGAAAGCGCCTTCACCCTCTTTGACTCTATTAATAACAACAGAACCTTCCACACCGGCGTTTTCTGCAATTTTGCGCAGCGGCTCTTCAATGGCCCTGGCGATAACGGCAACGCCCAGTTTTTCCTCACCTTCAAGTTTCAGTTCTTCAAGGGCTTTGATGCATCGAACAAGTGCAACGCCACCGCCGGGAACAATCCCTTCTTCAACGGCTGCACGGGTTGCATTCAGAGCGTCTTCTACCCTTGCTTTCTTTTCCTTCATCTCTGTTTCAGTGGCTGCGCCGACATTAATCACCGCAACACCGCCGACAAGCTTAGCAAGCCTTTCCTGGAGTTTTTCCTTATCATAGTCTGAAGTTGTTTCATCCACCTGGGCCCGGATCATTTTTACTCTTCCCTCAAGTGCTTCTCTGGAACCTGCCCCATCAACAATAGTGGTGTTATCTTTGTCAACCGTTATGGATTTGGCCTGACCCAGATCCTGAAGTGTTACGTTTTCAAGTTTAATTCCGATATCTTCTGAAACAACCTGACCGCCCGTCAATACGGCGATGTCTTCCAGCATGGCTTTTCTTCTGTCACCAAAACCAGGAGCCTTGACAGCCGCAACATTCAATGTACCACGAAGCTTATTGACAACCAGTGTTGCAAGGGCTTCGCCTTCTATGTCTTCGGCAACGATAAGAAGCGGCTTACCGGTTCTTGCGATGGCTTCAAGGACAGGAAGAAGATCTTTCATGGAGGAAATTTTTTTCTCACAAATCAAAACATAGGGGTTATCAAGAGAAACCACCATTTTTTCTGAATTTGTCACAAAATAGGGGGAAAGATAACCGCGATCAAACTGCATGCCTTCCACAACTTCAAGGGTTGTGTCCATTGATTTGGCTTCTTCTACAGTAATGACACCTTCCTTTCCGACCTTATCCATGGCTTCCGCAATGATGTTACCAATGGTTTTATCATTATTTGCAGAAATGGTTCCAACCTGGGCGATTTCATTCTGATTCTTGGTCGGTTTTGCCATTGCTTCCAGGCATTCGACAACTTTGGCAACAGCTTTATCAATTCCCCGCTTGATTCCCATGGGGTTATTTCCGGCAACAACCAGTCTCTGGCCATGCTCATAAATTGCTCTTGCGAGAACGGTTGCTGTGGTTGTCCCATCACCTGCCATATCAGAGGTCTTGCTGGCAACTTCCTTCACCATCTGGGCGCCCATATTTTCAAATTTGTCCGGCAGCTCAATTTCTTTTGCAACCGTTACACCGTCTTTGGTTACAAGGGGGGAGCCCCAGGACTTTTCAATAACCACATTTCTGCCTTTTGGGCCTAAAGTAACCACTACTGCATCTGCAAGTGCCTTTACGCCATTAAGCATTGCTTCACGGGCTTTGGCATCATATTTAATTTCTTTTGCCATCTTTAATAATCTCCATTTCTTTCTTTGACTTTATGGTTATTCAATAATTCCAAGAACATCATCCTGACGTAAGATAAGATAATCCGAACCGTCAATTTTCACTTCGGTTCCGCCGTATTTGCTGAAAAGGACCCGATCGCCGACTTTTACATCCATCGGGAGAAGTTTTCCATCTTCACCCATCCGACCTCTGCCGGTAGCCACAACTTTTCCTTCTACCGGTTTTTCTTTTGCTGTGTCAGGGATGATAATGCCGCCTTTGGTTTTAACATCCTCTTCCATACGCTGAACTAGAATCCTGTCACTTAGTGGTCTCAAACTCATGATCAATTTCTCCTTTAAATACTATTTGTTGTTTTAATGTAAATGTATTTGATGGTTTTATTTTGAGTTTCTGCTTTTTTTAATCTGAATCTTTAGCAGAAACCGTTTTTGGTTCGTTGGATGTTGTATCGGGTTTTGTCTCTGATTTTATTCCTGATTTTGTTTCGCTTCCTGTCTTTGCTCCCCCATAATCAGTGACATACCAGCCCGATCCTTTAAGATGAAATGAACTCTGTGAGATAAGCTTGTTTAATCTTCCCTTGCAATGAGGACAAGTAGTTCGAACTGGATCTGATATTTTCTGAAATACCTCATCTATTTTTCCACAATCCATACATTGATACTCGTAAACCGGCATTTTCCTAATTCTCCGTTTTTTTTTGGTCCTCTCGAAAAATCATTCATAAAATAACTCGCCTTTCCTCCTTGTCAAGAAAGTTTATTCATTTTTTTAATCTATGACTCAAAATTATTGCCTGCGCGCCAATCCTTATAAAAATCAAATACTTTCATCAATCCATGGATAGTAAAAGGCTTTAAAATTTCATGGGTCAGAAAGTGAACCTGTCTTTCTTCATCCAATGTTACATCTGCCTCATTTTTGTTTTCATAGCGCTGTTTATATTTTGAAAAACGGATAATGTGTACAAGTTCATGGCTGAGGATGTATAAAAGAAACGGCTCCAGAAGCAGGTTTTCCTTTTGAATTGTGGAAAGGATGCTATCATCCTGTAGGCAGACCTTATAAAGGGTATATGAAGACGACCCCAAAGGAGCCTCTTTTTTCCGCGCTTCATATTTAATCACCTGGGCAAAAGGACCCTGCACATACTCATGCCCATCAAGGTCTTTGGCTGTCTTGATATCATACCTGTTCCTCAACCATTGGCCTGATGACATTTTAAAAAAATTATTCACCAACTCTTCTGAAATTTTAACGGCTTCATCAACTTTTAAAAGTTCTTCCCTGTTAAAGTATTTTGGCTTATGCATCCAGCGTCTTTCTTTGTACGAATAAAAAAATGGACATTTGGCAAACTGTTATGCTATAGTGACCAGTCAATTAAATCAATAAAATATAAGCTAAACAAAGGAGGTGATTTTTTTGAGCAGTGTAATGAAAAAACGGAGAAAAAAGATGAGAAAGCATAAACACAAAAAACTCCTTGCCAAAACCAGACACCAGAGAAAGAAAAAATAGCTTTTAAGATACTGAGGAGTATTGAGTTGCAAACAACTCAATACTCAAATCGTTTATTTTAATTCTTTCCCAATCCCTTTCAGATATTTCATGAATTCGGAATTTGTGGAAAGGATCAGTGTGGTGTCTTTTTTCAACGATTCCTTGTACACTTCCAATGATTTTAGAAACGCATAGAACTCAGGATCAGCACCGTAGGCTGTCGAATAAATCCTTGCGGCTTCCCCATCCGCATCCCCTTTTATTTTCTGAGAATCCCTATATGCCTGGGATTTGATAACCTGAAGCTCTTTTTCCTTCTCTCCTCGGATATTACTGGCCTCACCTTCTCCCTCGGCTCTATATTTTTCCGCAATCTGCTTTCTTTCTGCAATCATCCGTTCGTATACAGCCTGGCGGACATTATCAATATAATTGATCCGTTTGATCTTCACATCCACAAGCTCGATACCGAATTCTTTGAGTTTTTCACTGGCCTGTTCAACGATCAGTCTAGTGATTTCATCCCGCCCCAGATTGATTTTATATTGAACCCGCTTAACATTTTCATCAACGTCATATTCAAAGGTATCCATGGATCGATCCGTATTCCTGACACTTTCAACCAAGGGGTGAGAGGTGATCAGGTTTCTTACCGCAGGATCAATAATACCATTAAGGCGGTCAATGGCAGACATCTCATTGTTTACCGTCTGAATAAATTTTACCGGGTCAACAATTTTCCATCTTGCAAAGCTATCTACATAGATATAGGTTTTATCCTGTGTCGGAACTTGACCTGGAATACCATTCCAGGTCAAAAGGTTTTTAGCGAAAACATTGGCTTTCTGAAAAAAAGGCAGCTTGAATTTCAGGCCGGACGATGTTATGGGATCACCCACAACCTTACCAAATTGAGTGATGACAACCTGTTCTGTTTCATCAACAATATAAGCGGCATTATATGCCAGAAAAAGAACCGCGGCGAAAATGATCAAAATAATATTTCTCATCATGTTATTTTCTATCCTATCCTTTTATCTAAGGTGCTTGATTCTGTGGAAGAGAAGTTCCTCCGCTCATGTTTAATAAAGGCAGAAAATTCTTCTGCTCGGAATCAATAATATACTTTGTACCCAGTTTGGGGAAAACCTCCAGCATTGCTTCCAGATATAACCGCTTTTTTGTGATATCTTTAGCTTTTACATATTCCTGAAAAATCGCCGAATATTTATCTGCATCTCCCTTGGCCCGATTGATCCTGTCAATGGCGTACCCTTCAGCATCCTTTATGACTCTTCTGGCCTCACCACGGGCCAGCGGCACTGCCTTATTATATTCTTCTCTTGCCCTATAAATAGTTTGCTCTTTTTCCTGGGTAGCCTGGTTTACCTCATTAAAGGATGCCTGAACAGGGTCAGGAACATTTGTTTTTTTCATTTCGATGGTATTAATGGTTATGCCCGATTGTGCCCGGTCCATCTCTTTTTGAAGAATCTCCCTTGCTGCAAGGGCAATTTCCTCTCTTTTACTGATCACTTCATTGATGCTTCTGTCACCTACGACCGTTCTCATAGTGGCTTCAGACATATCACGTAAAATGGCCCTGACGTCTTTAATTTTAAACAGATAATCCAGGGGGTTAGAAATTTTATATTGAACAATCCAGGGAACCACTGCTACATTTAGATCCCCGGTCAACATAAGAGGCGTCTCTTGAGAGGCATTATCACTTCCAGATCTGTAATTGACAGATGATTTTTCAGTCTCAACCCCAAATTCTTCCTGATAGACTCTTTTCACCTTTACCTTTGTGATTCTTTCAATTCCGGTTGGAAACTTGAAATTCAATCCGGGTTGAGCTGTCCTGTCATATTTTCCAAATCGCTGGATAACCCCGACCTCATCGGTTCCAATCGTAAAAACACTTGAAATTGCCAAAAGAGCCACCAAAATCAAAAAAGAAATGGGAACAACTCCTGATTTCTTTAAATTTCTGAATCGTTCCAAAAGCTCATCCATCTGAGGTGGTTTCGGCATTCCCATTCCGCCGCCCTCTTTTTTGTTCTCATATTTCTCCTGATTCTCCCTTAATTTATCCCAATCCCAATTCATAAGCATTATCCTGTAAGTCGGTTTTTAATATGATGCTCGAAAATATAGCTATATTTATATTTATCAACCCTAAAAGGCAATGTTTTTTTAAAATCGCTAAGTCACCGAGATTTCGAAAAGATGTTCATTCTTTTTTTTTGGTATATTCGATATGAATAATATGTTAAGGGATAAAAAATCTCTTTGTTATTAAGGATATATTCAGCGTGAGCAAAAATGATAAAACCGGCAAACTGATCCACATCAGTGATATTTTAAACTCAGCACTGGGTAAGTTCAGACCAGCTCAGGATACATGGATGACACGAATCTGGGATGTCTGGGATGGCGCTGTCGGCAAACCCATTGCCATGAATGCCAAGCCGGATTCCTTCAAAGACGGGATACTCATTGTGAATGTATCGAGTTCTACCTGGATTCATCAACTCACATTTCTTGAAAGAGAAATGATTTTAAATATCAATAAGCACCTTGACCAGCCGCTGGTCAAAAAAATCCGGTTTAAAATTGGAAAAATTCTCAGTTGATAACTCCTCTATTCATCGATTAAATATATCCCAACCTGAAAAAGGATATCGTTTTTCTCTGGACCCTCTGATTCTTGCAGCTCATATCCTTCCCAAAGGTGATGAGACAGTGATGGATTTAGGATGTGGTTGCGGTATTATCTCGCTTATTCTGGCATATCAATACCCGACTCTGAAAATTACAGGTATTGAAATACAAGAAGAATTATATACCTGTGCACAGCAAAACATAGCTGCCAACGGCTTTGAAAAAAATATTCATATCCTTCATGACGATATTAAAAATATAAAATTTTCAGAAACTGATACAAGGGCCGATATCATTGTTACAAACCCACCCTATAAAAAACTCGGGACCGGCAGGCTTAACCCTGACCCCCAAAAAGCCCTGGCTAGACATGAAACAACCCTTGATATTGATGCGCTTATTGAATGTTCAAGCCATCTCATCAGAGATCAGGGTCTCTTATTTATCATTTTCCCCTTTGATCGGCTATCTGATCTTACCCTGGCCATGGCCAGGCATCATTTTTATCCTGAATTTATCCGGCATGTCCATATCAAGGCAACCACAAAAGCCTCACGTGTGATTGTCCGTGCAGTGAAAAATGGGAACCGGCAATGTTTTTTATCCCCTCCTTTTTTTGTTTACACCCTGGATAATAAATATACTGAAGAATATCTTTCCCTTGTTTAGAACTTGACACAATTATAAAAAGATACTATTTTGCCCTGAATCAGATTAATGCGGAGAGGTGGCCGAGCTGGCTGAAGGTGCACGCCTGGAAAGCGTGTGTACTCTAACCGGGTACCGAGGGTTCGAATCCCTCCTTCTCCGCCACTAACCATATCGGACAGCATGTCATATCAAGTATTAGCACTCAAATACCGACCCCAGACCTTTGATGATGTGATAGGACAGAATCATGTCACTACTACACTTAAAAACGCCATTTCTTCCAACCGCGTAGCCCACGCCATTCTTTTTACAGGCCCAAGGGGAACAGGAAAAACAACCATTGCCCGGATTCTGGCAAAGGCAATGAACTGCAAAAACGGTCCTTCGCCTCTTCCCTGCAACACCTGCAGAATCTGTAAGGAGATCATTGAAGGACACTGCACCGATGTCTTTGAAATTGACGGGGCTTCCAATAACAGTGTGGATCAAGTCCGGGATTTACGAGAAAACGTCACTTACATGCCTTCATCGGCAAAATATAAAATATATATTATTGATGAAGTGCATATGCTGTCCACAGCAGCCTTTAATGCCCTTCTCAAAACCCTTGAGGAACCGCCTGAGCATGTAATGTTCATTTTTGCCACAACCGAAGTGCATAAAATTCCTTCGACCATATTATCCCGGTGCCAGCGCCATGATCTGATCCGGGTTCCGGTTGAATTAATTTCAAGCCACTTGAAACTGCTTTGCGAAAAAGAAGGATTCTTCGTAAAAAAAGAGAGCATTGAACTGATAGCACGGGAAGCGGATGGTTCTATCCGGGATGGGCTAAGTCTTCTGGACAGAATATTGTCTTCAACTGCAAAAAAAGAAATTGATCCTGCATGGATTCTGAATGCCATTGGCGTCATTGACCACCAGTTGATGCATGATATCTGTACCTCCATATTTGAGAAAAATGGGGCAAAAATCATTGAAATCATTGAAAAAGTGAATGATTCAGGAATTGACCTTAAAAAATTTTATGCGGATATTATTCTTTATTTCAGAAATTTCAGCGTGATCCGGTTATGCGGCAAGGAGAGTCCAGCCGTCAATGTCACGGAATCTGAAAAGGAGATCATTTTTCAGGCTGCGGTCGGCATTCCAATTGAGCATGTGTTTGCAATCCTGCAAATCCTTTTAGAGGAAGAAAATATTATACGGTATTCGTCTCATACCCGCATTGCCATTGAAATGGTCCTCTTAAAACTGTTGCAGATAGATTCCGGGGCCAGGATTGATCACATGATCAATCAGCTTGATGTTCTTGCCGGACAGATCAACTCAATGGATTCAGGCTCCGGATATTCACCGACACCGAAGCTTAACCCGGAAGCAGACTTGCTTCCTTTAAGGGAAGATGAAAAACCATGGCCATCTGAAAAAAAACCGGATGTAACCCGGAATTCTGTAGCAGTCCAGAACATTTTACAGGAATCGCCCCCTATCCCTGAACACAAAACCTGGGTGGACTTTTTAAAAAAAATAGAACAAACCCAGCCTTTTATTTTTGCCCTTCTCTCCAAAGGCTCCGTCAAAGAAAACCCTCCTGATGAGATTATTGTTGAGCTTCAAAATTGCTCGTCTTTTGACAAAAAAAGGATTGAAAATAAAGAAACTGAATTAAAACATCTGTGCCGGGAATTTCTTGGAAAAAATCTGACCATCAGAATATTATTACAAAACAGCAGGCTCGATGAAAGCCTCCAGCAAAAAAATGAAATCAAAGCCCGGCAGGCTGCTTTGAACCATCCCCTGGTGGTTGCAGCGAAGCGACTGTTTAACGGCGAAATCATCAATTCTTAAATAGGAGTTAAATATGATGAACAATATGCATGCAATGATGAAACAGGCCCAGAAGCTCCAGAAAAAAATGCAGCAAACTCAGCAGGAGCTGGCTACAAAAACCATTGAAGCTTCATCAGGCGGGGGTATGGTCAAAGTCGTGGCCAATGGCGCCCAGAAAATCGAATCCATTGTTTTTGAAAAAGAAGTGGTTAATCCGGATGATATTGAAATGCTCCAGGATCTTGTTCTGGCAGCGGTTAATGACGCATTGACCAAGTCCCAGGAAATGGTATCCTCTGAAATGGGCAAACTGACCGGTGGATTAAATATTCCCGGGTTTTAGAAACCATCATGATGCACTATCCTGAGCCGATCATAAAACTGATTCATAGCCTTTCAAAGCTTCCCGGCATTGGTAAAAAGACGGCGGAAAGATTGACGCTACATATCCTTCATGCCTCGCCCGGAGAAGCTGCGACCTTGGCGGCTGATATTATCGAGCTTAAAAGCAGTATCCGGCTTTGTGAAATCTGCTTTTCCTTTAGTGATAAGGAAAGATGCCGGATATGTGCCGACCCGACAAGGGACAAATCCCTCATCTGTGTTGTGGAAAATCCGACAGATATGGCCGCCATTGAAAAATCAAAGGGGTATATCGGTATCTATCACATCCTGGGCGGGCTTCTTTCTCCCATTGACGGCATAGGACCGGATGATATCCGGATAAAAGAACTGATGAGAAGAGCTGATCCCGAAAAAATAAAAGAAATCATCCTGGCCACGAAAACCAATGTGGAAGGGGAGGCAACCGCTTCCTATATCCTTGCCAAGCTGAAGAAAACAACGATCAGAATCACACGGATTGCTTCTGGTATTCCCATGGGAGGAGATCTGCAATATATTGATCATTTAACCATGCAAAAAGCCATGGAAAAAAGATATGGGTTCTGAATCAACTACCGGGGATAACATCTTCACCTGCCATCAATGCGGTGATTGCTGCAGAGGGTTCGGCGGCACCTATGTCACAGCCCGGGACATTATCCACATATCCGCCTATATCCACTTTAACGCTGAGCAGTTTGCAGCGCGATATTGTGAAAAATCAGGATCAAGATATGTTCTGGCCTGCGGAAACGATGGCTGCTGTATTTTTTTTGACAAAGAAAGGCAATGCACCATTCATCCGGTCAAACCTTATATGTGCAAAGCCTGGCCTTTTATCAAAACCCTCATCCGCAACCCTGAAAACTGGAGTTCAATGGCCGATTCCTGCCCTGGAATAAAAAAAGATATCTCGGAAGACGCACTCAAAAAAATAGTACGACTTGAAAAAGAAAAACTGGACAGGTCCATCCAAAAATAATTTTACACTCGATCTTCCAATTTTTATGATTCCGGCGGAGTGAAAGGTGAACAGGAGTATCGATACATCACCGCTTCTGACATGACCTGGAGAGCATTTAGAGGAATATGGAAAATGGAATGGCTGTTTGTGGGAATCGGAAAAAAAGCTGCGCGAGACCGATGGGATTTCACCGGAAGCCCTGGCCCATGCCATGCTGACCGCGGCCATGCAATCCTAAAGGTGTTGAGACGGAGCAACCCTTTTGGTAATGAGGAGATCAATCCCATGACCCTATTTGCAGACGGCAAACTTTTTTCACATTATACGTTGGCATTTTACAAACAATGTAATGCAGAATATACGAACGAATATTTAGCTAAAATAAGGGAGAATTATGCATGGTTCAAATCCCTGCTAAAATAAAAAGTATTATCAACAGCTATCTTCGAGCCTTAGACAGCAATTCGATTCCAATAAAAGAAGCGATTCTTTTTGGTAGCTATGCAAGAGGCAATTATCAAGAATGGAGTGACATAGATATTGCTTTAGTTTCTGATATATTCGAGGGGAATCGGATCAATGACAAGGACAAGATAAGGAAAGTCACGCTGTCTATCAGTTGTGAAATAGAGGTAACTCCTTTTTCTCCTGAAGATTTCACTTTGCAAAATCCATTTGTGAAAGAAATTATAGAAACAGGTATAAAAATAGTTTAATTATATGTAATCACTACTGTCCAAAATAAATTGAAGATTTCGTTTTTTACGTTTTAAAGCCGCGTCAATTGGGTATTGAGTTCTATTTTCAAAAACCAGGTTCCCTGTTCTTCTTTACTACATTTTCAGAACCCTTTAAAAGGTAATTCCATTTGCAATGGCTGAGGGATTTCAGGCAAAACATCAAAGGGCTTATTGATCCATTCCCAAAGGTCTTTATACGAAAACAAATTCCATCGTAAAAAAGCGACCAAATTTGATAATGACCATGAAAATGTAGATTTGAGCTGGAGAAATTTTATCAGCAGCATCGCAATTAATGCTGTCCAAATCTGGATATAAAGGGCATTTTCGCTTGTTCCGACAAAGGTCTTAATTCGGAGGTTCTGCTTTATTGCTTTGAAAAACAGTTCGATCTGCCATCTGTCTTTATAAATTGCCGAAATGGTTGTTGCCCCAAAACCATGATGATTGGTCAACAGAACGATTTCCCTTTGATTTTTAGAATCCCAAACAACAACCCTACGTAGATTATAAGGGCAGTTTTTTTGTGCATAATGACCCGTGAGTTGAATGGTTTCATCGGCCGTAATATCCCCTCTTTGCGGGGTCGTTCGTCTGGCAATAACTTCATAATCGGCATTCTCTTTCAAACGGGTAACAAAAAATATTTTTTGTGCTGTCCAATATGCAAAAAGCTTATAATCATTATATCCCCGATCCATGGTAACAATGGAACCCGGGGCAAGAGGAAATCTTTAACCGTCATGATCCAAAAGCAGGTGAAGCTTTACAGCTCCTTTTGTTCTCCTGAATTCAGCCCAGGGAAAAAGACTCAGGCATAATGAAATAGTGGTGCTGTCCAAAGACAGGAGCTTATTTTTAAACTTGAATTTATGCTTGCCTGGTGAAGCTTTTCGACAAAAATCCAAAGTTTCATAAAACAAATCCTGGAACATTTGCCAGGGCCGTTTTTTATTGGCATATGACAGAGTCGATTTGCTCGGTGCCTCAGAGATACCAAGATGGCGCAATTTACCCAGGCAGCAGGCAAGCCCTCCACTGATTTCTCTGAGGCTTTTAGCTTGGGCGACCTGGCAGAAAAGCATAGAAACAAACTGATTCCAGCTTTGAAACCCTTTTGAGAACTTTTCTGCTTGATGCTCCATAACCAGCTTTTTAAATTTATTTCGATCAAAAAACGCTATCAGTTGACTGAACAGGCTCGCATGTCGTACCATAATTTTGGGATTCTCCTTTGTTTTTGGGTTGGTTTTTTGTTTGGTCGCAATAACCATAACCCGGCAAGGAGAATTCCTACAATTATTTTTTTCCTAAAATCCGTTTTTGGACAATAGTGACAGTGAATATCATTTT
>JFJP01036215.1_pt1 | contig 39721 bp, 30 predicted proteins | sample 431651 | NCBI WGS metagenome assembly JFJP01 (sample SAMN02602958, study PRJNA72255) | Microbial mat metagenome, whole genome shotgun sequencing project. | biome: fresh water; feature: sink hole; material: water; isolation source: purple microbial (photo- and chemosynthetic) mats found in... | reverse complement strand
GCATCGCCTGCGGTGAATGCATCCCAAAATGCCCACAGCACATCGCGATAATCGACGAGCTGAAAAAGGTCGCCGCATATTTAGGATAAAAGACGACCCAAAGGCAACTTCGGCTGTCTTTGGGACCTGGCGGATCCCGATACGTGAGGTTCCAACAGTTCATTCCGCGAACAGGGGTGTTTTCAAGGGGACTCAACGTTCCAGGCCAAGGTCTTTTCTCACTTCGGCAAGAGTTTTTCGGGGCTCGTTCCGCTCGAGAACTGCGAGCGCAAGGAGATAGTCCTCACGATCCTCGAGAAAAGTCTTGATTGCCTGTTTCACGTAATAACTTTTTGTTCGTCCCGTTTCATGGGCCAAATTTTCGAGTTTGGCTTCTGTCTCGCTATCTAGTGCCATAATAAATGGATTCGGCTTTTTCCAAAGCGCAATAAAGGTCTTTTTTTTTAAGTCAATAACTCAAACAAGGAATTTCTTGAAATCAACGTTGAGAACCTTGCCGAGTTTTCGTGCCATTGCAAGGCCGATGGCGCGGCGGTCATTTTCCATGGCCGAAATGTTTGGATATTTTGTCCCGAGAGCTTCCGCGAGTTCTACGACGGAAAGCCCCTTCCGATCACGGTACGCCCGAAGGAGTTTCCCGGGAGTCCTGCCTGAACGGATTTCTTTTGCGAGCTCCGTGTCATTCCAGGGAAGGGCATTTTTATCGTCCTCTATGATCTGGGCTTGCGGATATTGCTCTTTGATAAGCTCAAATATAATGTTGGCGCCGTTTCCGCTAATGGTCGCTTCAATATGGCGCGTCTTCTCTACTACCAGCATAGTACACCTCGATTTCGATCGATTCTGATTCACAGGACCAGCAGGCAACCCATGAATAACATAAATGGCAATGGAACGAGTTATCACCCAGCTTCGAGTAATTAGGCCATTCTTTTTGAATCGGCCCAAATTCCTCAAGATCCTCCATCAGTTCGTTGAAAAGCAACCTGACTGATTCAGGAGCTTTCACCATCTTTTTTAGTGCTGGTTTTTTAATAAGAACTGTATACATACTCCAATATATCACATCTGATACATTTTGCCAACTAATACATAAGTTTAACTTCAGAGAGCGCTATTTTAGGTAATTCTCCTACCTTAAAAGGATACAGCATCCCGGCGGAACCCATTCAAGGACAGCGTATACCAACATTCCGCCAGTATACCCTTCATATCAAGCCCCTGACGCGCACGCATGGATGTTTTGTGCAGCAAAACTCCAAGCCGTCCCGTATCCGGAAAACAGGCTGCTGTATTTTCATGAAATACCTGTCCGAATATACAGGGTCATTATACTATTTTACGCACTTCAAATTTGAACCCGCGAATGATTAAATATTGATGAATACAAATATTTGTTTGAATTCTGAGACGCTTATGAATATATTTATTAATATTGAAGAGGAGGTCACAAGAATGAAAAGATTTACTAAAATACTGGTTCTGTTCACGTTGGTGGCGGTTCTGGTTCCTGGGGTGTCGGCCCAGTCGCTCAAAGGCATGAGCCTTAATGGTGCGACCGGACTGGTTTCCATACCCACCGGACGTATCGGTTGGGAACGTAGCGCCGATGTCGGGTTTGACCTGGGATATCACACGGTGATGGTGGATAGTGAGGCTGCACACATACCCAAAGTGGCGGTCAGTCTATTCAAATGGGTCGAATTTGCTCTGGCATATGATACTTCGACACCCGAAGACAATGAGGACATGATCATTTCCGGCAAGTTGCAATTACCAACAAGTGGCACCGCAGTAGCCATCGGCGGTAACGCCCAGATGCTTAAGCAGAACGATCAGAGCTCCAATGCGACACAAATCTATATTGCAGCCACATACCCGGCTACTTTCTTCAAGATGTCCTCGGAAACCACCATGGTAGTCGGTAAAACATTCGTAGAAGGAGATTCGGACAGTAGTATCGACTATGGCATGGGCTTTGACCTTTTGCTTTACCCCAATGTTTTTCAGCGCTATGTGCACTGGGTGACCGACTTTGCCAACTTTTCGTACAGTCTCCAGCCAACCGGCGCCCAAGCTGGAATGCGGGGTGTGCTCAACACAGGTATCCGCATCGACGTCGCTGCGGCCCCTCAGCTTAAAAAATACAAGTTTGTGATCGATGCCATAATAACCGATGCATTGGATACCAACCGGGCCTTTACCCTCGGCTTGGCCGCAGGTTTTCCGCTCCAGTAATCGCTCACCCGAAGAAGAAACTCCGAGCTCAGCAGCTCGGAGTTTCTTTTCTGTTATCAACCACACTTTGAAAAAGAACGGTCTCCGTTCCATCGGATACGCTGCATTTTTTCCGGCAGTCCTGAAGAAGCCGCCTCCATTTTAAAACGGCTTCCCTTCGCTACCTTGAGGAAAGCCGTGTTCGAATACATTGCCGTAAATTGGCTTGCACTGGATTCATCGGATGGATACGGAAGAATTATGAAGACGATACGTTTGGGGGGTCATTCCGAAATATTTTTTGAATTGCTTGATGAAATAGCCCGTATCTGAAAGACCGACAGCAATCGCGATTTCAGAGACTTTCGCATCTGATTCCAGAAGCATGAGGGAAGCCGCCTCTATCTTTTTCTTCATCACAAAGGCGGGAAAAGGGACGCCTGTATATTTATTGAAAAGAGAACTCAGATGGGAATAACTGATATGAAAGTGATCCGACAAATCCCTGAGAGATGTGGGTTCGGCCAAGTGTTGGCCAAGATATTCGACAATCCTGCCGAGTACTTCATCATGGATTGTGTTCTTCACTTCTTCCCGATAGGAAATATAACGCGTCACCAGCGTGTTGTAGAGTATCAAAAAATCGTCAAGTCGCGCCATCCGGTCCATTGACGCACTCAGTTCCTTGAAATTCTCCTTACCGAACGCAGGATAGCTGGTAACGATAGTAAATTCGGATAATTCCACTATCTCATTCAATATAATTCGTATTTGTTCGTAAGGGACCCGTTCGAGTCTGATGCGATTCAGGATAGATTCCAAATAACCGCTGATACTGCGAATTTCTCCTTGGTTGAGCATTTCTGGTATCTTTTTCAAAAAAAACCCGAATTCTTGCGCATCATTTTTTACCGGATACTTCGTTTCATGATCAAGCACAATGGCGTCATACACAAAAAAATACGGTATCACATCGATTGCCTCTTTGTATGAACGCCATAAATCTTCAATGCGACCATATGCGTTTCCGGTGGCGACGCGCAGACCTTTAGTACGACCTTTGTGTAAGGATTCTATCAACACAGTCACGGCTTCGAGTGCGACCGTATAGAACGATTCATCCTGATAGTTGAGAATCCATGCAGCCCGGCCGGATTCTTTTTCGATGGTGAAGCAGAAAAAGCCTTCTTTATTTTGGGAATTCATGCATTCGGTCACGCTTGCGGGAAAAGATCCGGGAGTCTGGAGTCCTTCGTCCATTGTAACAATCGCGACCCTGAAATTATCGTGTGGCATACGGATATCGAGGTAAGCCGATTTTTCCGCGACTAATTCGGGATTGAAGCGTTTTTCGATCAATTCAAGGAAAAAATTTTTTTTGACTACGGAATAATTCGTCATCACAAAATCACCGAGAACCTTCAGAGTCAACTGGATTCTCTGAAAATCATCCCCGACCGAATAAGCGAAATCCCTTGGTATGTCTATCGATTCGAGAAACTGGTTGCCATAACGGACTATTTCTCGTATGGGTCGGTAATTCATCCTGGAGACTACATATATTACCAGCAACGAAATGCCCAACCCGAGAAAAGAAAAGAAAATTATTCGATTTTTTATTTCTTCAGACCGTCTGAAAAAAGCGTCCTCCGGAGTAAAAAAAAGATATAATAATTCGCCGTCATCGGAATAAATTCCGGAGATCACCGTAGTATCCCGACGAAGGTTGAATGTTTCTTGTCCTCGCGACTCCATCAACAAAGCGTCAATATTTTCCGGCAAATCTACCTCTTTTCGATTACGGTATACCATTGACCCACTTGCATCGATTATACAAAATATTCCGCGATCCCCGCCACCGCCCGAAAAACGGGAGAGCAAGCCTCGAATGAAGTCTTCCTTGATGTTGAAAACTATCGAACCCTTGCGATAATTGGATCCTGCTGTATACGGAAAAGCCTTGATCCAGGTAATAACCGATTCCGTAGTGTAGGGCATCGAATAATTTATGATTTCAGTCGAGGGGAAAATTACGTCTTTTCGATCGTTTGTTTCAATATCCGTCCAGGAATAATGAAAAACGTTCTGATTATCGGTACCCCGCAGGTATTTGAATCCATTCGAGGAATTGATGAAATCAGTGTCAATATAATGAATGGAAAGGGACTGCAGGAGATCACTGTTATCCGAGACCAGGAGTTTGAGGGCTCCATGGACACGAGTAACGTCCCAAAGGTTATTTCGAGGATCATGTTCAAAATGATGCATGAACCCCTGTTCTTCATCAAGGATCATACTTAAAAATAATTGCCTTATCCGGGAAGTCATCAATTTGTCGAAAAGCGATCCCAGGGATTTTAACGATTGTTCGTTGAGATTGATCAATTCCTGTTCGTAAATCGGAACAACGATACGATAAAAAATTCCATTGATGGATAAAACCACTGTCCCAATTATTAGGGCATAGGAAATGATGAAGCGTTTGAGTCCCAGACGCAAGTTCTTCATTCAACCGCTGCGGCCAAGGCCATGAGGGCGAGCCCTTGAGCATAATACGAAGGGACTGTCGGAATGCCACCATAGGCTTCCACAGAATCCATGATAGGGGTGCCTCCAGAGGCTCCCAGAAGTCTCCCTTCGTCACCAATGGACCGCACAAGGGCGCGATGGGCAGCTTCACCCATTCGTTTAAAGCGTGTATCCACAAACCCCAGCCGTATTCCCTTCCGGATTCCATACGATAGACATGCTGCTACCGTACTCTCTTCATAAGTCTCCGGATGGTCAAGAACGGTATGCCAGTGACCCGACGGTGCCTGATCCGCTGACAGGGCATGAAGATGACCTTCCAGATTTTGTATAATTTGTATGCGTTCAGGAAAATAGAGAGGCAGGCTCTCGAGGATATCCACGGAAGAGATGATGCCCCAACCGTTGGCTCTGCCCCAACACACTGATGACAGATGGGATCGGGTTTCGTCGTCATACCCATGAAAAAGCAGGCCTGTACGGGAGTCCCGCAGATACTTGTAATGAAGCAGCAATTGACGGGCGGCCTCCTTCTGATAGAGAGTCTCACCGGTGAATGAACCCCACCGCGCGAGAAAAAGAGCACCCATGAACAATGTATCCGCCCATATCTGTGAAGAAAAGTCTTTGCCTATCACTGTATGGGCCAAAGCCCCCGAGGCGGTTCGAGGCGCCTCGGCCATACAGTAATCCGCCCGGTCACGGCATACCGCTGCATACCGATAGTCCCCTGTCATGGTATAAAGATCAAGTAACGCGACGACTGGAATTGTGGTGTTGATGGTCCGAGGTCCCAACCCCCGGGCCAAATGATATTCCGCATACTCCCGCAAAAAGACGAGAGACAACTCATCCCCTGTCACATCATATGCCTTCCGCAGGCCATAGAGAGCGACACCTTGGTGCCAGTCCCACACATGGTAGTTCATATCTACGGAGGAATAGCGCTCCGCAATGGTCCAACCGACGGTCTTTTTGAGCAACTCAATTGCATCCATACTTCCTCCCATTATACCTCAGATATGGCGTATGCGCAGCTGTCCCTGGAACGGAGTCTCGCCTTCAAAACAAAGAGTCATACCGTTCGTGTCGGCATCCGCTTCTCCGCGCATGCGCTCCGGCAATGGTCCCCCGGTAAACGTATTCACCGTTCCGAAAAACTCGTCCGCCTGAATAGAGTAACCATCCAGCCCACTCAGGTATTCCCAGTTGCCGGCACGGACATGCACCGTCGTACCGGGTAGCGGTCTGAGAGCACATGACTCATGTCGTAAAATGCCGCCGCCCTGAAGGATGCATTCCAGCCTGAAAGGCACCCGGTCTGTGTTGTCAATATGACAACGCAAAATGAACTCATCCATTCTGGAAAAATCGATCTCCAATAAAAAGCGCAACTCCTGAACGTTCGCTGTCGCTCGGTCGCCATGATCGATATTATCCCAATCTGGATAGAGTCCCTTTGTATTGAACCGCCGTACGTCTGCCCAGTCACCTTGTGGCAGCTTTTCCCAAGCTCGTTCGGATGGGACAGACCCGACACAAACGGGCAGCGGACGGATATAGCCATACCGGACGGTCCTGCTCATCCGGTAGCCGGTCGCGGTCTTCTCGATCGGACCGGATTTGAATTGACCTCTGGAAAAAAAGGACGCATACAAGCGAAAATAGGCATCCAGGGATCCGTTTGATAAATGCAGGAACGATTCGTTATTCTCGAGCAAGGTAAGGATGAATTTCCCTTCACGTTTGCGTATAATACCCGACTGGAACAATGGGGCCTCAAAATCCCCGTTTGATGAAATATCAGACTCCACTTCGAAGGCCCGTAGCTCCGGGTGAAGCAAAAAAGGCGTCAACAAGTCCTGCTTGGGTCCTTCCTTGTTGAGTTCGCCGAGAAATGTATTTCCGAGAACACGGGCGAAACCGGCGAAGTATGGATCCCCGGTCGCAAGGGCCTGCTCCAAATACAGAAGATAATAAGGAAGGGGTAGAACACTGGTGCCGCGATCCTGTCGATGGGAGTTTGCGGTGAAGAGTGTCAAATTTTGCTGAAGGAAAAAAGGAATCATCCTGAGGTTGCGGCGGGCAAAACCCGCCAATTCCGGACGTTCCAGCTCCCGTGCGGCGGTAAGCAGAGCTTCATCCACCACCGCATCATAGATACCTACGGATTTTTCCGTATAAGCCCCGTCGCTGTTAATGTCTACGCCTTCTGAGAGATAGCGTTCAGCCATGGAACGATACGCAAAATTCTTCGTAAGGGTATGAAGTAGAGACAGTGCGGAGACAATAGCCCAGCGGTGATTTGGTGTATGGAACCCCCCCTCCAACAATGCCTTCCCCGCCCGATCACAAAGGCGAAAAATAAGAGTGGCGAGCTCCATGCAGGAGGCATCCACAGAAGACAATGACTGCAGCAGGCGATATACCGGAACCAGGACTTCCACCGTGAAAGCAGCGGCCGTGGCATCATGGAAATTGGATCCTCGCAGATCCCAGGTACCATCCTCATGCTGGTTCCGCTCCATATGGGATCCAAAGGCGAGTGCCCGCGCCATAATTTCCGGCTCTAAAAAAAACTTTGAATCCTTGCAACAATACAAGGACACAAGGATAGAAAGACAGACGCCTGAGCCCCACTTCCCTGCTTCCGCATATCCGGTATCAGGATTGAAATAACCGCCGACATCCTTGTCATCTTCACTCCCATGGGAGGGGAATCGTTGGTAGCACCGAATCCAGTCCAGCGCTTTTTCGTTGCATGCAAGTATTTTACGGTAATGGTCTTCCATCAAAATCTCCCTTCACATCGAAGTTCAACCTCAACCGGCTTGGGCCCGGAAGGTAATATAAGAGCGATCCAGGTATCAAGTGGTCGAAGGATCGAGATAGCCCCATCCACGTTAAGCCGGTAACTTTTTAATGGCTTCAAGAAAGAGGCGTCCGATGGGACAACAAGCACCCCAACCGGCTCCTTGCCGAACGGGGTCTCAGCGGTAAACCGCAGCACACCATCGTCGATACGACGATTTTTTATGAGGGTATCGAAACCCGCCACAACGTTTCCCGGGGCGAAATACGCATTATGAAATGCTGCCAGAGGCGCGCTAAGACCCGCGAACTGATGACAGCCTTCTCCTTGACCAGTACGGACATCGTATTGTTCCCAACAATTGTACGTTTCCCTTACATTCCGCTCCCATGTCTCAAGTGCTGTCATCGCGATGCGTCTGGCGTGATCATGACTGCCGAAACCGAGCAGTGCCTTCCAGAGGAACCATTGATGGGGGATCCAGACTTTACCGTTCCAGTACCCGTCATGGCGGGCATAAGGTGCATTCATCGCTACGGAACAAATACCAAATCGGGTCCATAATTCACCCTCGCCCATTACATGGGCAATCAGTCTATTTCGCTGGGCCTCCGTGCAGATGCCAGTCAACAAAGGAGCGACGCCATCCAAACCCATGTTGTAATTGATAGAACCGTCATAACTGATGCGCTCCTTGGTTTCATCAATTACATGCGAATAGTAGCCGCTTGACTCATCCCAAGACCAGCGCTGCAAGGCATCCGCGATGTAGCGATTATGCTGTTCGATAGCAGGAATATCCTCAAACTTGCCCAATTCATATGCAAAAAGCTTCATGATCTCACCGGCCCGCAGGGCGTGGCAAGAGGCGGAAACGGGACTTGCTTTTCCGTAAAGACCCATGCGTCCTTCGTAGTGCTGTACAGGATAATCGTCTATCCCCATGGCATTATACCCTTCAGCATAAGGATTGAGCAGGCCCGAACGGAAAGGATCAAAACGGGATGCAGGATGAAGCCCGGCGAAATACCGGTAATAGGTCAAAGCTCTCTGATAAAAAAAAGAAAGGAGGTTCCGGTCTTCAGTTCGACGGTACAGCTCCGCCAACACATACAAATGCAGAGGAATCGGCGACCCATGGATTACTGCAGCAATCTCCGAATCCGGGGTTTCAGGCAAATACTGATTGACGATTTGAGCTGCGGCGTACGGTTCATATTCCGCAAGCCCGATGGCATGCATGCCGGAATCCCAGGTAAAAAGACCGCCCCATCGTTTGCCCGGGGTATACGTCCGCAGTTCCTGACGACCTATACGTACCGGATAGGTCAAGTTCGTGAAAATTTGAGTTCGTAACCTCTGTTGGCCAACATCGAAGGGAGTCTTGGCTACTCCATCTGTATATTCCCTCAGGAGATTCTCTCCCCGCCTTATCAGTGTTTCCCTCCGGAGATAGATGTTACGGGCCTCGGCCATGCAACCTTTCACGATAGCCAGATACACTATCCGTTCGGATCGGGATGGAACCACCACTGGCCCAAGGTTGTAGCCGACAAAATGGTTCGATCCATCGCCCTGGATGATACTGTTACGGTCGTACCAATTGAAAAGAGCGTCATTGTGTATCTTCCGAAGAACTCGTTGCCCTGAAAGCTCACCATGGTAGATATGGGTCAAAGTGCAGTCACTGTAAGGTTCCGGAGGCAAGGGACGCTCATCCTCCGAATAAAGCGAGAAAACACCCTCCTGAAGCTGTTCGGATCGCAAGGTCACTCCCGTGCCACCGGGGAAGCGAAGGGTAGTGAAGCGGTGCTGCGCGTCAGCATAGGAGAAGAGGGAAAGGCCCGCATCGACGCCCGGTTCTGCGGTTATGAGCATACCGTCCAAAACAAAGGATTTCTGAGGATCGAACACGTCAAGTTCGAGCACCCGTAAATGCACCCTATTGCAGGCTGGAGCCACCAGATCGACAATACAATGCGAAAGATCTCCAAAGCCCAAACAGGGAGAGAGTGAGGATTTTTCCAGATTGACCAGGGTAGAAACTCCGGTACCCTCCGCTTCCACACGCAGGACAAGTCGACTGATGCCATACATCCCGTAGCGAAGAATAAGCATGCGATTCCCCAAAACTTCTCCCAGATCGTAGGTCACTACCGTTCCGGGATTCATGAGGAAGGTCTCGTTGTCCCTGGTGGTGGAGGGTTCCGGTGGAACGGACTGGTTGCCCAGAGCAACACCGTTGAGAAAATGCGATTGCACCGCCGTACCTTTTCGTATGCCGTCCTTGCCCATGGAAAGCTGCACGGTATGACAGAGGACCTCATAGTCGTCCCCATCCACCCACAGTCGCTCCGGAGGCTTGAAATCCAGTAACGCATATTCGGCGCCGTCGATCCATGTATTCCCGGCTTGACGTTTATAAGACACTGCATTCCTGAACCGCAGAGTCGTCATCGCGCTGATTGCATATTCCTTGTCGTAGTCGGTATCGTTGCGAAAGCGAAGCCTGCAGAGACAGCCATCCTCTTCGGGCACGACGAAAAAATCCACATCGGCATATTCTCGATCCTTCCATTGAAGCTCGTAACGATACGAAAAATACTGCAGATCAGGAAGCGCATCCCAGTGGTGGTAACCCGACTCAACGTTCACATCTGGAATGATAATTTTTCCGCGCACATGACCGATCAGGAAGGCAAAGTCGGCGATTGCCGCTTGGGCACCTCCCAAAATTCGGGAAATGCCTCCATAATGCTTGGAATAGGGCCCCCATTCGCTGAGATCCAGATCTTTCGTCTTTTTCATGTGGGAAAACCGCATCATCGTCGGACCTCATCTATTTCAAGATCGGCGAGACGGATACGCCGATTATCGAAAAGCCGGAGTGGGTCGCCATAGCCTTCCGCGGATATCGGTGGATTCCACCGTATCCGGCAACCTTCCACACGGAGATCTGAAATTCCTTGGGCACTCAAGGCGTTATGGCCCTGAATAACAAGCCCGGGATCTTGTCCGGGATCCCGGAAGCTCGGGCCCAGTGTATCGCAAGGCCGCAAATCCCTACGACCTGCTGGCCATTTGGACGATTTGACAACGTCCACCTCAATACCCCGCAGGACTACGTTATCCACACTCTGACTACCATCGCCACGATCCACTCCGTACAGAAGCAAGCCGTTTTCCCCCCGACATCGTAGATTCGAGACAGAAACACCTCTAATACATCCAAGCGCTCCAGTTGGATTCCAGTCGGGCAGACTCTCGCCGGCTACGGAATGACGAGGAACGGCTGTGATATAGAGTGGCTCGGCCCGTCCCCACCAGTGGTCCTCAAAAAGCCGGGTTTCTATTATACAATTGGAAATGGACACATTTTCCACATTTCCCTGGTCCCGTAGCTGTATTGCGATGCCACGGCTCGAAGCATTGATGGTACATGAATCGAAAATTATATCCCGAAAATCCGCAGTCGATTCAGTCCCGATCTTCAAAGCAGCGGAAGTACTTACCAAGGTACAATTAGAAACCACGATGCGCTCACAAGGACCGAATTGGGGAAAAAACCGTGTAGTCTTGAGCACCACGCAATCGTCAGCACAAGAAATCGTGCAGTTCGTTATGCGTACATCACGGCACCGATCAGGATCGATCCCGTCGCAATTGGGTACTTTCAGGTCGCTGTCGATGGTGATTCCATCAATTAGCAGGCGGCGGCATCCTATGGGATGGAGCGTCCAAAAAGCCCCATTCCGTAACGTCAGGTCACGGATGCGTACATCCTCGCAACCGATTAGACAGATCAAGCGTGGTCGCCACTGTCGCGGACGATAGATGTACCCCAAATCCTCTTCCATGAACTCAAGAGCCCGGCCATCGATCGTCCCCCCACCGCAAAGGCCTATACGGCAGCTGTTCTCAGACTCGATAAGTGCTTCGTAGAGGGAACCGGCATAAGCTTCCCGTTCCAGCGCAGCACGCAGCACACTCCCGGAACAGACTTCCAATTCTACTCCCGAAGGTATGCGGATGCTGCCGATCTCGGCTCCTTCAAGACCGGTACATACCGAGACCCTTCCTCCGCCTGCAGCACCCATCCTGTCCAAAACGGTCTGTAACGAAGACGTCTGACGACGCCAACCCTCATCATGGGTATACACTACACTTTCGGTCATTCTTCAATCCTTCGTTCAAGTTCTCCCCCGTATGGATATAAAAGGGGCGCATCAATAATCATATTCCTGCATCTACGTAACAACACGGCATCCATGGGCAAGACAGAACCCCGGGGAACCAGTGCCAACTGCTTCCTCCGATCCCGGGAAAGATCGCCCCGATCGAAGGAACCCCTGCAAGCGTCCGCGGGATCCGACGAGTTCTCGTCGGGCCAAATGACACGCAAGTCCCGGACTATGGCGCCATCCACATTATCAAAGATAAACAGCGCCCGTTCGGCTCGCGTCCGGAAATTCGAATTGGACATCTGGCTGCTTACCGAGCTGACAACGCTGATCTTCGGATCCTCCAATTCAGGGACGATCAACTGAATATCAGAAAGAAGCAAATTCTTGATCGATGCCCCGTCGGCTGCAGTAAAAAGGCAACGACCCCGGGTTATAGCGTTGAGACCACGGATCGAAAGATTGCGAATCGACCCCAATGCACCGTCTGTTCGCGTGTGGTGTTGTATATCTACATATATGGGACGCTCCAAAGGAATATCGGTCATATTTGCCCCGACCATATTTGAGATCATCACGTTTTCCACGAGACCGGCATCCCATAATTCGATTTGCACCATCCTGAGCGCCCGCTCCACGACTATATTGGCCGCTGTGATATCCCTGATCGTATGCACTGTTTCGGCTCCTATGCCAAAAGCCGCACAGTGAGTAGACATCACACAGTCTGAAACCAAAATCCGCTCACAAGATCGGGCATCAGTTGTCGCCTTGATTATTACAGCGTCATCTCCGCATTTAATCCGACACCCCCGGACAATAACATCCCTACAGCCGTTAATATCGATTCCATCGGTATTCGGTCCATATGAGTAATTTTGAATCTTGAGGTTTTCTATCGCGACTCCCTCGCAACAGTAGAGATGCAGCGTCCAGCCGGGAGAATCCTGTATGCAGATATCCCTGACAAGAAGGTCGTCACAGGAGTTGAATTCTACCAGGGGGGAAAGTCGATTTTCCTTCGGACGCCGGAAAGGGCTGTCCTCTTCCCAGTTCTCGCGCAAATGCAAATCTTCTACACTGCCCCCTTTGGCTATATGTTCGCGGATGCTCGGATCCCAAAAAGCGAATCCGTTACCATTGATAGCACCGCCACCCGTAAGTGAAGCACCCGAAGTACCCTGAGACACGATCAAAGAAGGACAATCGTAATCGACACCCTTTCTCGCTTCATCAATGGCTGCTTTCTGTGTTTTTTTATTTAAATAATCTTCAATGTAGGGCCAGGCGATCAGCATCGCGCCTGCGGGTATATGCAATTCCGTTTTCGACGGGATTGAAAGGGTACGTATCCAATACATGCCCCGGGGAACTTCAACGCATCCACCACCCCGATTACCTGCCCGCTCGAGAGCCTTCTGCAACGCGATGGTATTGGCCAACATGTCTGCATATGCCCGTTTCCGGTCCAGCGGCTCTCGGGCCTGTTCGACAGGTTTTGATTCGCCGAACCGCCCGCAGTCTCGAATGCCCCTCAAGCGTTTCACAATAGACATCCCCGGATACTCCTCTTCGAACGCGTATCCGGAGATGGAAAAAACCATCCCCGGACAACCGGTTTTTATTTCAGGCTCTTATACCAGGCATCGGTTTCCTGCTTGAGCTTGACTCCGCCCATGGCATTCCAGCTTTTGACAAATTCATCAAACGCCGAGACGGGTTTTACCCCTGAAATGATCTCGGTATAATATTGGTCCCGTAATTTTTCCAGATCGGCCCGGACCGTTTTCTCCGAAGGGGGAGATACAAGCAATTCAGTGCGATACCCGGGAAAACGGTAGTTCTTCTCCGCAAACTCGAACAGGAGTGGTGCGTCCCTCTTCTGAAACTCTAACGGCTGAAGTGTGGAAAGTATAAAAATTCCTTCCTCAAGGTATTTCGTCCGCTGATTGAAGTCACCCTTTCGAAGCACGGCTTTAGACGCTTCATCCCGATACCAGTGCGTCCCTTCAAAACCATAGGCGGCAAGCAAATAATCTTCATAAGAGGAACAAAGCCCTTCATGCAGCTGCAGCAATTTGATCAGCTGTACATCCGTAGTCTCCGCACCGAAGACAATCATGCCCGCAGCACCCACCCCCACCGGATACAGCCAGGTACCAGCCTTGCCTTGAGGACCTGTCACCGCCTTGCCGAATGCGATACGAGCAGCGGGATTCAATTTTTTGAATTCTGAGAATACCGGCCCTCCCGCATAGCTTGGGAACAATGTGTCCGGTACCCAGTGATAGTAGTGCCCAAGACCCGTGAAACCGATTTTGCCCGTAAAAAAATCAGTGGGAATGGCCCAATAGCCGCCCTTGTTTTCTCCAAGCACGTATTCAGGATCGATCAAACCATCCTTGTACCATTTTTGGAGAAGTCCCAGGGCATCCTTCATTTGAGGCATCACTGACGCATGCTGAATACCGCCCTTTCCGTCCTTGATCCAGAGGGAGTACTGCGGCCAGGGTCCCCAAGGGATAGCACCAAAAGCGCCAAAAATCATGTCAAGCCCGCTTTTTCCCAATGCGTAGGTATCCTTCTTGCCGTTACCGTCAGGATCCCCGTTCCGAAAAGCGTAGAAAGCCTTTTCCGCTTCTGCAAGAGTCTCCGGCACTTTGGAAATACCTACCCGCTCAAGCCAGTCCATGCGCCAGATAGCGTTCAAAGGATAATCATTGGTCGCTTTCTCGCCCGTCAAGCCGAACACCTCACCGTCGATCATCAGATATTTGAAATAAGGTTCCTGCATTTTGTAAATAGTCGGAGCATATTTCTTGAGCATATCCAAAGGTATTGATCTGAGCGTACCCTGCTCCACGAACTGGGCATACTGAAGCATATTGCCATCAAGCATGAAAGCGTTGGGTGTTTCGCCGGAAGTAATCTTGAGTCCCAACATCTGGTTATACTGGCTGCGTTCGATATTCACATACTGCAACTTGAAGTTGTATTTTTTCTCCAAAGCGGCGAGAACCGGCGCATCAGCTCTCGGCGGAACGTCCGCCACAATGGCAAAGGTAAACGGCACCGGGCCCTCGGAAGCCTTTGAAGCGGCAGTGGGCTTATCCGACTGTCCGCCCGCAAAAAGCGATGCTGATGCGATCGCTAGGAATGTGACCAAAACAAGAAAATTCTTCATTGCAAACACCTCCTGTTATTTGACGCAGCATACACTGCGTCTTATTCCTTAACCGATCCCACGACTATTCCCTTTACGAAATACTTCTGCATAAAGGGGTAGACGCAAATGATCGGCAGAGTGGAAACAATAATCGTCGCAGCTTTAATCATGTCTGGATTGGATACAGAGTCCGCCTGATCCATGGATACGCTCATGGCAGAAGCGGTTCCTTCTATGACTATACGCCGCAATATCAGCTGTAGCACCTGCTTCGATTGAGTGCTGATATAAATCATCGCGTCGAACCAGGAGTTCCAGTGCCATACCGCAGTCCATAGAACAACTGTTGCTATGATGGGCAGCGATACCGGCACGACGATCCGGAAAAGAATCGAGAAATATCCGGCACCGTCAATCTTTGCTGCCTCCTCCAACGAATCCGGAATGGTCATCAAAAAATTCCGCATCACAATGAGAGCGAATGTATCCACCAGTCTGGGCAAGATCAGAGCCCATCGTGAATCAATCAAACCCAAGCTCCGCACGACTATATAATTGGGGATCAGCCCCCCGTTAAAAAACATGGTGAATACGACGAACAAAGTGATCAGTCTCCGGAAAGGCAAACCTTTTTTGGAAAGGGGAAAAGCCATTAAAAGGGTAACGAACAAAGTCGCGACGATACCAAGGACCACCCTTACAAACGTGTTCAAGAAACCGGTCCACAACGCACCATTGCGAAATACTATTCCGTAATTCCGTACTGTCGGATCTTGGGGCCATAAAGACAGACCAATTTTAGTTGTACCGCTCAAAGAAACCGATACAACGTTCAACATCGGATAAAGCATCAGCGCAAGGATGAGAACCATAAAGATCGTATTTGCCAGATCGAATAAATCCATCTTTTTTATCATATTCAGGAACCTACCATATCCCATATTCGTTCATACGCCTGGCAATCCAATTCGTGCTGAAGACGAAAGCGAGCGCGATAATATTCTTGAATAAATCCACCGCCGCTGCATAGCTATAGTTCATCATCTCAAGTCCTTGCCGGTAGACATAGGTGGAAATCACATCTGCCGTTCGATAGACTGCGGGATTGTACAAGTTGAATATCTGATCGAAGTCGTCCTTGATGATCTGCCCCGCTGCAAGAATCAACATGACGGTAATGACCGGAGCGAGAGATGGCAAGGTTATTTTTGTGATCCTCTGGTATCGGTTCGCTCCGTCTATCATCGCCGCTTCGTACAGCTCGGGCGAAATGCCGGAAATGGCGGCAAGATACACAATAGAATTCCAGCCTGCGGTTTTCCATACATATGAAGATACCAGAACTATTCGAAACCATGCGGGATCGGTCATAAAACTGATTTTTTTACCATCCAGCAGGCTGATTATCCAATTGATGGGCCCATCCACGGAAAACACCTGGAAAAACATCCCTCCAAGAACTATCCATGAAAGAAAATGCGGCAAATAGGAGATTGTCTGCACAGTACGCTTAAACCGCTCAAGGCGCATTTCATTCATGAGAATGGCGAAGGCTATCGGTATGGGGAACCCTATCAGCAACTTGAGAATTCCCAGTACCAAGGTATTTCCGAACACTTGCGCGAACGACGGGCTAGCGAACATCATTTCAAAATGATCCACACCCACCCACGGGCTGTTCAAAAACCCCTTCTTGAATGAGAAGTTCCTGAAGGCGATGGTGATACCGAACATAGGCATATAATGAAATACCAGGTAATATAACACGCCGGGTATAAGCATAAGCATCAGTTGTTCGTAGCCTTTGATACTCCTGCGACGGGATGCCAAGATGTTTTTCAATGCCGTCCTCCGATAGATGAAGTCTAACACTGGTGGAAAAAAGTTGTATATGGGAATTTCTTTCAGACGTGGGAACTTTTCAGGAACAATCGTGATCTGCGACACCAATGCTCGTCCTGGTATTGCTTTTCATCTGGCAGTCGTACTAAATTTGATTGAACATCAAAAGAGGAACCGCTTATGCTTATTCTGAAAAACCACGAACTGTCCATCCGGATTCTTGATCCAAACGAAGACCACGCGTACTTCGGCACCCGTTATTGCACGGGAGGCTATATTTATCAAATTGATGATGCACGCATCGGTCCCATCCTGTCGGGACCCACATACCCCGACGAATACAACACTTATGACGGCCAAGGAATTCCAGACTCCTTCAATCATTGTCCACTTCGGGACCCGTTTGAACGAAGCGATGAAGCTTTACTTCCAGGCATAGGCATTTGTGATTTGGTCAAAAATACGGTAACGGAATTCACTCGATGGGATATTGAAAAGGACAGCTCAAAAATAGATTTCAGAACCATCCAGCAGTATCAACAATTCAAGATCGAACTCCGCAGATGCATAGAACTTCAGGATAGATCAGTGTCATCGATCACCCATATAGTCAATCGCAGTTCACGGTTTATACCCATAAGTTGGTTTCCCCATCCGTTCTTTCCCCAACCAAAAGGCGCGGAACTGTGCGCGCTGGGCATACCACACGGGATGCCCGAAAATCCCGGTTATGAACTCGGAAACAACGGCTTCATCCGCAGGAAAGAGCAGCCGGAAAAAGAGGGCAGATTTCAGTCCCTGCCACATCAAGCTTCGGCACCACTTGTAATCCTCCAAAAACACGATCTGCTCGGAATCATCGCCGCCAAAACGAGCTACATCCCATCCTATTTCCCCATCTGGGGAAATACCTCGACTTTTTCCTGGGAGCCCTATTTCGAGCGAACGGTAGCGTCCGGAGAAGAAATACAGTGGAGTGTCGTATATCATTTCTAAACTATTAAATACGCCTGAACCAAGGATTTTTATCCGTACGATTTCAAGTCCAACAACTGTGTCTACATCACGTATGGCTTCAATACCAGTTTATCGCAATAGACTAAAAACGATTATGTTTTTATAGTTCTTATATATCTTGGTTTACATTTTCCCGATTTTCCAACAAGAAGCCTGATATTGGCAATATTGCTTTTCTTGCCTCAAAACAAAGGCGGAACGGCGCTCCAGTTGATGGCTGATATCTACCGCACGCTTCCCGATTCCGGAAATCAGATTTTAAACAAGGTATGACAGCTCTTCCCGGTGGGCATGTCGAATAGCCTGCCACAGTGCATTCGCGGATTCCGGCCGGATCAGGGGGTTGAGTTTGAGCGCCTCTCCGGCAAGCAGTGCGCTTCCCTCGCCCACGGCTTGAATAAGATTCCGTTCGTACACTTTCATGGTTTGCAACAGGCGCATGTACGATTCCGGAAGAACGGGCATGGTGCCCCGGGGTCTGAAATCGCCCTCCCTCAAAACCGCGGAAACTTCTATTATATCGTTCCTGTCCAGATAGCGGCAGTATTCCTGATTTTCGATATTGAGAATCGAAGCGCCCGGGGTGGCGGACATGAGAGTCTTCAAAACGGACAGGGCTACCGCGTCGTAGCCCCACTCCTTGTTCTGGTCGAGAAGGCTGAAACTCTGCGCAGGCCGGTCAAACCCGGTCTCGTTGGTCATGTAGCTGCCGTTACGCTGATCGATATACCGGTTGAAGTGGGCGATGGCGCAACCATCGCGCTTTCTCAGGTTGTTGAAAAGCTGGAGATCAAACTCGTGTATCTGTGCGGCCCGTCGCATACCCGTCTTTTGCTGATTTTTCACCACTTCATCGTGATGCAGATAGTAGTAAAAATATTCGTTGGGCAGAAGCCCCCGGTCCATGATCTCCTGCTTCATGCCCCGGTAAAAGGGTTCCATGGCAAAAAAAGGTTCAAGCCGGTCCGAAATCAACTCGCCCAATATCTCCCGGTCATCCAGAGTGACCGAGTGAACCCAACCCAGATGGTTGATGCCGAAGTAATCGATTTTGACCCGCTCGAAGGACACGTCATACAATTCGCACACGATCTTTGTTATCACCTCCGGCGCATCGCAAATTCCCACAATTTTTGTGTGCCCGCTGAGGGTTCGAACGGCCTGGGTTATTATTCCGGCAGGATTGGTAAAGTTGATGATCCATGCATCAGGCGCCAGCCGGTATATCCTGTCAGCCTGGGCAACCGCAACCGGAATGGTACGCAAAGCCAGAGAAAACCCTCCGGCTCCCACGGTTTCCTGACCCAGATGGCCGAATTCGAGGGGAACCTGCTCGTCGAGCAACCGGGATTCCTGTCCCCCAACCCGGATCGATGAAAATATATAGTCTGCACCCGATACAGCCCGGTCGAAATCTCCCGGAACGGTCACCCGCAGGGTACTGCCATAGTGGGACAATACTTCCTCCAGAATGGTATCCCTGAACAATTCCATGCGCGGACCATCGATATCATAGAGGACCAGCTCGTCCACGGCGATCTTCTGCCGCAGGATCGAGTGAAGCAGCAAGGGAAAACGGGGGCTCGCCGCCCCGAGGATTGTCAGTTTCATGTACGGCTCCTCTTGATCACCTATGTTGCGCCCCCAAAACGGTCATATCCGGTGCAGGATGATCAATACATCGGTGTTTAGATATACTTTATTAGGAAAACGTTTTCCCGTCAAGGAAAGAATGTAAAAAAACGCTTTTTTTTATCGGGAATTTTCAGCACACACGACGACAGGAGGACCGCTCGATTATGGAATGGGCCATTATTACTCTGTCCTGTTCGAGGTTGCCTGCAGATATGAGTGTTAATAAAAGCTCGGCGGAAAGACGGCCCATATCCCGGATAGGCTGTCCGACGGTCGTTAATGGAGGAAACAGATAGGGACCGATGTCGATCCCGTCGAAACCGAGTACGGAAATATTTCCGGGAACGGTCAGTCCCATCCCGGTTATGGCCGCCATTGCGCCTATCGCCATCTCGTCACTGGCCACAAAAACGGCGGTCAATCCGGGGCTCCGTTCGAGAAGTTCAAGCATGGCAACCCGCCCGGATTCGATGGTATAATGACCCGCAACAATGTTCCGTGAATCATGGTCGATACCGGCGTCCGTAAGTGCTGTCAAGAATCCTTCAACCCTGCGGTCCCCGGCAGTATACCCCTCTCCGGCAATAAGACCGATATGTCGATGTCCCAAGCCCGTAAGATATGCAGTGCCATCGTAGGATGCCCGGAAATCATCGATACAGACCCGGGGAAACGGTGTATTGGGAATATCGATACTGCATAAAACTATGGGCATATGCGAGCCTTCCAGCTGACGGTAGATTCCCGGTTTGGTCGTTTCATGCATGAGGATGACCCCGTCGATCCGGTTCTCCATAAGAAGATCCAGATATACCTTTTCCTGATCCGATTGATCCTTCACCCGGCAGACAATGACTTTATAATTTTCCTGCTCAAGTTTCTCTTCGACTCCTGAAAAAATCGTCTGATGATACATCTCCGACACATGTGGAAGAATGAGTCCGACAGTAAACGTTTTCTTCAGCACCATACTCCGGGCGACATAGTTTGCCACATACCCATCTTCGGCGATCACCTGGAGCACTTTCACCTTCAAGGCTTCGCTTACCGGTTTTGTTCCGTTTAATACCCGGGAAACCGTTGCCACCGAAACGCCTGCTTTCTGCGCAATATGAATAATGCCCATGATTGGCCTGCCACCTTTCGCCGGAATAATACGCGCTTTCAGAATACACGACAAAGCATTCAGCGGCAACTCACCGGCTTCGGCTTTGTAAAAAAGGGAGAAATGTTGAGTATCACTCTTGGGAAAAGGTTTTCCTTGACAGGAAAACCTTTTCCCCGTACACTTATATTACAACTTGGAAAGAGGGCTGGTAATAATTATGAAGTCTGTACTGGTAGTGGGGCCTGCATTCTGCGATCTTTTTCTTCAGGGATTCAAGGCAATCCCGAACAAGGGAAAGGAGATCTATCTGGAAGACTACAACATTTCTTTGGGTGGCATGGCGATTACCGCTGCAGCCCTCGCTCAACTTGAAATTCCTGCGGTTCTGTTGACCAGTCTGGGAGAAGACAGTTTCGGCCGACAGATTAGCCAGGATCTGCAGCGAAGAGGGGTACATTTGCCCGCACATTCCCCGGAATCCCTGGATAAAACCAATTTAACGGTGGTTTTTCCCCTGGAGGGCGACAGAGGATTCCTCACCTGCGAACAAAATCCGCAAGATTTCAAACATTCGATCGAACAAAAACTCGAAAACACAGACCCTGCCGATTTCCGGCATATTCATATCAGCTTCTCCCTGATGTCCAGTAAAAAAATCCGCATTTTCCTCCGGAAAGTACGTCAGCTGGGCGGTACCGTTTCCAGCGACATCGCGTATGATGATGTGATGAAGTGGAATGAAACATCCGTGACATTTCTTCGGGAACTGGACTTTTTCCTGCCGAATATCGAGGAAGCCCTGTCCATTACCGGTACAAAGGATTGGCGTTCGGCACTGGAACACCTGAGGGAAGATGTCCCGTATCCCATAATTACCATGGGGGAGTTGGGCGCCGCTTCGGTTGATGAGGAAGGGAAAGCAATCCAGCTGCCCGCCCCGGTAATCGAAGTCGCCAATACCAGCGGTGCGGGGGACAGCTTCACCGCCGGCTTCCTCTTTGGACTTTTTCGGGGAGGATCCATCGCAGATGCACTCCAAAATGGAATTATGGCGGGTTGCTTGACAGCGGCATCCCGGGATTCAGTTGCTCCGGAAATCTGTCCGGAAGCACTGTTGAAAGACGAATCGCTGGCAGGATAGCCGAAATATGCCTAAAAAAACCTTCAACGGATATAAGCGCAAAGAAACCCTTGCAGGAGTTCTATTTATCCTGCCATTGATGGCAGGGCTCGGACTCTTTCATTTCTTTGCGTTTTTTCAGAATGTCTATTACAGTTTCACCAAAATGGGATCCTTCGGGACGCCCGCTTTTATTGGATTCGACAATTATCTTCGATTGATGATGGATCCGAAATTCTGGCGGGCTCTCGGTATTACCATCAAGTACGTAGCGATAAGCGTTCCGGTCATTATGATTCTTTCTACCCTTGTCGCATTCTTCCTTGTTAAAATCACCCGGATGCAAACTTTCTTCAGGACAACCCTGTTTCTGCCGGCGGTTACCATGCCCGCGGCAATCGGCCTTCTCTGGCGTTGGCTGTACAACTACGAGTTCGGTATAATCAATGTTCTTTTAAAGTCTATGGGATTTGAGCGGATTGCATGGCTGTCCAACACCTCGCTGGTTGTCTATTCGATAAGTATCGTCCTGATCTGGTCCATGGTCAGTACCCAAATGATCATCATCATGGCAGGGATCAAAGGAATTCCCGTCATGTACCAGGAAGCCGCGGAGATTGACGGCGCTTCCGGTATGCAATCTTTTTTCAGGATCACCCTGCCGCTCCTGTCACCAACCCTGTTTTTCGTCACAGTCATAAGCATCATCAACGTATTCCAGATTTTCGACTTTATTTTCTTGATGATTCAGCAGAAAGCCCTTTCCATGCAGTATGCCATGTCGCTGGTGTATTACTTTTATGACCGGGCATTCATCGTTTTTGAAAAGGGATATGCCTCCGCAATATCCATCGTTCTCTTCCTGGTTATCCTCATGGTCACCGCAATCCAGTTCAAGATTCAGAAGAAGTGGGTTCATTATGATTAAGAGCATATACGCGAAAAAAATCAACTTTGCGGTAATGTACGCATTCCTCATCCTGGGAACCATCCTGACCATCGGACCCTTCATCTGGATGTTCCTTACTTCGGTAAAGACATACAACGAAACTATCAGGATTCCCCCTACGCTTCTTCCCGAAACATTCCAATGGGTAAACTATAAGATCATCGCCGAAAAATTCCCCTTCGGATACCTCTATCTGAACACGTTTTTGGTGGTTGCGATGGTCGTTGTCGGCCAACTGCTGATCAGCTCCATGGCCGCATATTCATTTGCCCGGCTCGACTTTCCCGGCAGGGATTTTCTTTTCATGATCATCCTGGGGCTCCTGATGATTCCCGGACAGATTTACCTGATCCCCCATTACAGGATAATGGTCTGGTTCAAATTGACCAACACACTTCCCGCCTTGGCCTTGCCGGGTTTATTCAGTGTCTTCGGCGTATTCCTGCTCAGACAGGTTTTCATGACCATTCCAAAAGAACTGGACGAGGCTGCGCTCATGGACGGTTGCGGTTATTTCAGGATCTATGCCCAGGTTCTGCTGCCCCTGATTCAGGCGGGGCTTGTCTCCCTCGCCATCCTCACCTCTCTTTGGACATGGAAAGACCTGATGTGGCCCCTGATCGTAAACCGCTCCCTCGTAAAAATGACGCTGTCCGCCGGTCTCGCTTTTTTGATAGGGGAACATACCACGTATTACGAGCAGGTAATGGCGGGCGGAGTTATCTCCGTTCTTCCGGTAATCATCCTGTTCCTGTTTTTCCAGAGGCATATTGTGGAAGGCATCGCCTCCACCGGTATCAAAGGCTGAAAAGGAGAACCCATGCTGGACTATCTGGTAATTGCCGCCCATCCCGATGACGAAACCGCCGTGGCGGGCCTGCTTTTGACGGCGAAAGCACAGGGGCTACAAACCGGGCTCATCACCTTGACCCATGGGGAAGCGGGAGGCTTTGCATCTGCCGCTACGCGTGACAGTGAATTGGCACGTGCAGTCGCATTGTTGCAGCTTGATTATTTCAAGCACCTGGTTTTTCCGGATGCGGGAGTGGAGTTCACGACGGATGGAATGGAAACCTTGATCCCCCTTTTGCGGGAAGCCTCGCCCCGCGTGATCCTGTCCATCCATCCCGAAGATTACCACCCTGACCATATCGCGGTTTCACGGCTGGTGGACCGGTCGGTTTTTGTAGCGGGACTTAAAAAGCACTCGGTGGACGGTACCACATGGCATCCCGACCAGATTTTGTATTTCTCCCTGGATCCCCGTACCAACCGCAACAGACCGGATATTATTTTCGATATCACCCCGGTGAACGAAAAAAAACGGGAAGTACTGCGAGCGTATGCAAGTCAGGAAATAGAATCCTTCATGGAAGAACTGGCCGGCTACCATGGTCTTTTAGGGGGTTTCGACCGGGGTGAAGGTCTGTATCTCGGACAACCGTTGAGATTATCCGATCCCGCGTGTTTGCTGAATTGCAACAAAATCGGCCGTTAAGTTCGGCCCTTGCATGTGCATTCAACCCCGGAATGGCCGGGGATGAAAAAATAGAATTGGAGGTTTTGTATGAAGAAGAGAGCATTGTTCGCCCTGGTCTTACTTCTGTCGGTCTCGTTCATTTTCGCCGGGGGAAAGAAAGAAAGCGCAGGTCCCGTCACCATCACGTTTGGCCTGTGGGATGAAGTCCAGAAACCGGTACTTCAAAAAGTAGCGGACCAGTTCAACGCCGCACATCCGGACATCAAGGTAATAATCGAGCAGACTCCCTGGGATCAGTACTGGACCAAGCTGGATGCGGCCGCAGGAGCAGGTCAGGCTCCGGATCTTTTCTGGATGAATGATTTCCTGCCCAAGTACGTAGATGGCGGCATGATTCTGCCATTGGACAAATTCATAGCCCGTGACGCGATCGACATGAAAAAATATGTACCGGCCATCACCAGTATGTACAACTACAAAGGAATTCAGTACGGCATGCCGAAGGGACAGGATTCCGTGGTGGTTGCCTTGAACACCGGTATCTTCAAGAAGTACGGTATCGCCCTTCCGGCCGAAGGATGGACATGGGCAGACATGCGCAAGAAGGCCGCAGAGCTTAAAAAAGCGATGGCGGACTCCGGTGAGTACCCGATCTTGATGGAACTTGATGCACAGCCGTCCCACTTCAACTTCGCCTATCAGACCGGCGGGTTTGTCATCAACAGCGATTATACCAAGTCCGGATACAACCTTCCGGCCACCACCAAGGCGTATCAAAACGTTGTCGATCTCATGAAAGAGGGGCTGATGGCCCCGTACATCGTCCTTTCCGAAACCAAGGGTACGGATCTCTTCCTCTCCGGCAAGGGCGCCATAGCATTTGTCGGTTCCTGGAAGGCATCGGTCATGGAAAACTCCGATATCGGCAAGGCGGGCACAATCAAACTCATCACCATGCCCAAGCAGGACGTTTCGAATGCAACGGCGGTCGCCGGTCTCTCCTATGTCATCTACAAACAAAGCGCCCATCCCGAAGCAGCATGGGAATTTGTAAAGTTTATCACCGGTCCCGTGGGCAACAAGATTCAGGCTGAAGCGGGTATCGACATACCCGCCCTGATAAGTGCCCAGCCCTCCTACCTTGGCAACTTCAAGAACATCAATGTTGACGCGTTCTTCAAATCAACGGAGAACGCTTTCCCCTGGCCGTCCGGACCCGATGGAAGTCTGTGGTATGATATGGTCGAGGAGAACGTAGCGCGGATTTTCGCACAGGAAATAACCGCGGCGGAAGGTACGGCCATCATCTACAAGAACATGCAGGAAATACTTGATCGATAAGACGATCATGTAAATCGAACGGGGCTGTCATCCGACAGCCCCGTTTATATTTAATGCAACATGATATCAGCGGGGAAAATTGTATGGTGGACAGGGAAACAAGTTCAAGCTATCTTGCCATACTCCGGAGCGAACTGATTCCGGCCTTCGGCTGCACCGAGCCCATCGCCGTCGCCTTCGCCGCCGCCAAGGCGAGGGAAATACTGGGACGGATGCCGGAGCGGATCGAGATACGGTGCAGCGGAAACATCGTCAAGAACGTAAAGGCCGTTACCGTTCCCAACACCGGCGGCCTCAAGGGAATCGAGGCCGCGGCCATCGCAGGAGTCATAGGCGGCGATGCGGGGAAAGGTCTCCAGGTCCTGGAAGGCCTCGATGCCGTCCACGTCACGGAAATTAAAAGGCTTTGCGGAGAATCGTATTGCACGAGCGAACTGGCCGAGGGCGTAGAAAACCTCTTCATAGCTGCCAGCGTCTTCTCGGGGACGGAGCATGCAAAGGTCTGTATAAAGACATCACACACGAACATTTTCAGGATTATCAAAAACGGCTCGGTGGTTTGGGAAAAGGGCGAATCCGGGGATGAGCCGACGGGCGCATCCGGCGACCGGTCGCTGCTTTCCATACGGAACATTATCGAGTTCGCCGAAACCGTCGACCTTGACGAAATCGGGCCGGTCATCGCGAGGCAAATTCTCATGAACAGCGCGATTTCCGACGAGGGTTTGAAAAACCGCTATGGCGCCGAGGTAGGCAGGACGCTCCTCAAGTGCTTCGGTACCGATATCAAGATACGGGCAAAGGCCCGGGCCGCCGCGGGAAGCGATGCGCGCATGGGCGGTTGCTCGTTGCCTGTGGTCATCAATTCGGGCTCGGGAAACCAGGGGATGACCGTGTCTCTTCCCGTCATCGAGTACGCCGGAGAACTGAAAGTGTCGCAAGAAACGCTCAAACGGGCGCTGATCATCAGCAACCTTGTCGCCATCCACCAGAAGACGCTCATCGGCCGGCTTTCGGCCTACTGTGGCGCGGTCAGCGCAGCCTGCGGAAGCGGCGCCGGCATCACCTGGCTCTGTGGCGGAAATTACCGCAAAATCTCGGACACCATCATAAATACCATCGCAAACGTCGGGGGCATCGTATGCGATGGGGCGAAAGCTTCCTGCGCCGCCAAGATAGCCGCGTCGTTGGATGCCGCAATGCTGGCGCACCACCTGAGTATGGAAGGCTTTGTTTTCGGATCCGGTGAAGGCCTCGTCAAGAACACGGTCGAGGATACGATCCGGAGTATCGGCCGGATGGGGAGCATCGGGATGAAAAGTACCGACGTGGAAATACTGCGGATCATGATCGGGACCGATACCATGCAAAAAGAGGACCAGCCCTGCTGAAGCCCGGGATTCCCGGTGCTGCAAACACCAGCAGACCGGTAGTATACAGGTATCTTGACCTTTTAACGCTGCCACGCTTGGGCGGCGACCAGCTTGGTGTCCGGTTCCGCCCAGTCCTGCGAGGTTTTAACGCTCTATCTGGTACCGACCGTATCCTGTATCTGCTACATTGAGGAACCGGATCCCTGGGGGAGCGGCTTTTTCACCCATGGGGGAAGTCAAAAAGATCACAGGACCGCTTCCCTTGGGCAGGCTTAACTCCCAGTTACCATCTGTACTTGGCGAAAGCATTCCCTTGGACTCGATGTACTTGAGGATGACCTGACGGCTTTCGTCGGGAGATGCCAGCACGATCTTCGAAGGATTGACGTTGGGGAAATTACTGCCTCCGTTGGCCCGATAGTTGTTTGTTGCTACAAGGAAATCTTGGTCGGGGTCTATGGGTTTTCCTTGAAAGCGGAGATTTTTAATCCTTTCGGCACTTCCATTCTTGAAAGTGCCGTCCTCGTTGTAGCGATTCGGCGCGGAAACATCAATGGTGTAGGTGACCCCGTCGATCACATCATAATTGTAGGTCGGGAACTTGTCATTGATCAGCACTTGTTGCTCTTGGATCGCTGGATCGATTTGGTTGAACTGGCCGGCACTCATTTCCAGCCATTCCTTTATCTCGGATCCTTTCAGCTTGATGACCGTGATTGTATTGGCATAGACATAGAGGTCGGCAATGTTTTTGACAGCCAAAGGACCAGCCGGAATATTGGTGTAATACTTGGGACCTTGCCGTCCACCGGCTTTGAAGGGTGCCGCTGCGGAAAGGATGGGCAATTTCTCGTAAACGGTGCCCTTCATTGCCCGTTCGGCGTAGAATTTCTGGGCTTCATTTATGATCTGAACTGAATAATCGTCGCGTACCAAGGCAAAAAAGCTGTTCAATGGGGCGCTTAATGCGCCTTGAGAAGTACCGCCGGATGCATCATCGCCGATAGGCGAGCGAATGTAAGAAAGGACGGCTTCATGCGTCTTTGACAGAACCGCCTCTGTTGCGGGGTCAGCAGCCAGCAAGCTGATTTTTTTTACCGCATCGTAGACGGGGACGAGTTTGGCGCTGGCCGACACGCGGGTCCAGTCTTTTCCGACCTTGGTGAACGCCAAGTCAATCTGTCCCAGATTGTCCGCGAAGCTGCCTGGCATGACCACGGGTACGCCATTGATCGTACCCTGGGCGATATCCGCTCCGGAGAGTTTGGCAAAGGCCGGGCCGGGAAACTTCATGTGGGCGTGTCCGGTAACAACAGCATCCACGCCGGGTATGTTTGTCAGGTAGTACCCGGCGTTTTCTTCCCCGCCTTTACGGGGGAAGTCGCTGATTCCCGTGTGAGCCAGAAGTATAACAACGTCAGCACCGGCTTTCTTCATCTGGGAGACGACCTTTACTGCACTGTCATAGATGTCCCGGGTTTCAATCTTGCCTCGCAAAGAGGCACCGTCCCAAGCCATAATCTGTGGCGGGGCAAAACCGGTGATGCCGATCTTGATCTGCTGCGCCTTGCCGTCGCGGTCGGTCAGCGATCGATTGAGGAGGGCGAAAGAGGTGAAGTAGGAAGTATCGGATCCGGGCTTGGTGATGTTGGCTGAAACCACGGGAAACTTGGCACCGACGAGCATTGACTCGAGGTATTCCAGGCCGAAATTGAACTCGTGGTTACCCAGTGTAATTGCGTCGTAGCCCATTTCGTTGAGCAGGTTGACAATCGGGTTGAGCTCCCCCGGCTTTGCCTTGGTCTTGGCCAAAAGGTCGCCCAGTGGATTTCCCTGGATCAAATCGCCATTGTCGACGAGAACCACGTTTTTTTTGATTTGCCGTTCGCTCTTGATGGCCGAGGCAAGTTTAACCAAACCGTACTGCTCCGTCGGCATGTCGGTAAAATAGTCATAGGCCAAGTAATTGTTATGCACGTCTGAAGTAGCCAGGACGGTCAGGTCAACGGTCTGTGCTAACACCAGGTATTGCGGTGTCATCAGGGTCAATAAAACAAAGATTCTGCGGATCAACGTACTTTTCATAAGTTCTCCTTGCGGTCATAGTATGACTTCGAACAAACACTGTGTAGACACTTTCATAAAAAGAAAGTTAGAAACTGGTTAGAATTCAGACCTCGCTTTTATCAGTAAGCATCTCAGAAACCCCATATATCAATTTTCCCCATAGATGAAGATCATAATTTCCAGCACGACGGAAACTTTTTTTTACGGATTCAAGTCCAACAACATGTTGGTTTCATACGCCTTTACGGCAACGCCGAAATTTATTTTCTCATGCTTGCCCTTATCGCTGTAATTGACAATTCTTACAGCAACTTTATCATCATGCGTGAAACACTGTGTAATGATCGTATCATCGTACCGTTTTTCCACTTTCAATGCATGCTCGCTTTTTATCGGCAAGGTTCTCATCAAATCTTTCAAATTATAACTGTCTATCGGCGTTGACGTGGAAAATTTGATCGTAAAATTGAAGGTATAATCAAACAGAAGTTTGTCCTTCATTATCTTGTATTTAAAGGTATTTCCCTCCCTTACGACCCTTTGATTACCGCTGTTCAGGATAGTAAGCCCCCTGGACTCTTCCGCAACCCGTACATAACTGAGCGAACAAAATTCGTTTATTTTTGCTTCCTCTTCATAAAACGGATAATCCCGAAACACCGAAGGATTACGGTAATTCACCGTAAATTTGGAATACGCGTCAAATCCCAGATACACCCCGGTATACAGATAGGAATGGGCCCCTACGATACCGGAAACCTTGTTCACCGTCACCTCGCTCCGGGCGATGCACACGGGCGTATCGGTGGTATGCAGGGACAGCAATGTGGCTTCCAATAGCAACGATTTATAGACGGCATTTTCGCTGACACCGAGGCACCGTACATGCATGGAACTCGTCTGGTCGGGGCAGTGTTTCGTTCCGTCGAACTGGAAGGTAAATTGCAAATGGGCCGGAGAAAGCGAATGGAACAATTCATTGTGTTCGTTAGCTTTGTAAATGCCACCGCTGAACGCCTCGTACGTGACGAGGGTATCGTCGGACAAGTTCCTTATTTCGACGGACCATCCCTGCGTATGGGTTACCTCGATGTTATTGCAGATAAACGTTCCGCTTTTACCGATTGAATTTTCCGTCTTCTTGCCTGCGATCCTTAGATCAATTTCATATATCCTGAACGGTTCGGCATCGATATTGACAATTATCTCGCTCTGCCCGTCCATGATTGTCTGGGAACCGGGAATTATTTTATCATCAAGATACACCTCAAGGGGTTCGCTGGTCGCCACGGTAAAAGCATGCGTCACCACATTCCTGATATTGAGCGGAAAATAAATCCTGTTTATACCTATTTCCAGGACCATGTCGTTGGCGCCCGCCTCATGCAGCTCGTCGATCAATTTCTCATAACTATCAAGAACGAGACTGTTGGCATTCGTTATCAAGCTTCCTGTTTGCGCCCGATACGACCTTGCCACGCTCGTATCATGGTTTTGCAGGATCAGCAATCGTTTCCACAAGTCGCTCAACTGTTTCCGGGAACTGATCCGCTTTCCGTTCACCAGCCTGCCTGCTTGGTAAAATTCCAGGTTCCGCATTTTTTCCTCGGCGATGTTGTTCAGTATTATGACCTTGTCCCCGTCATATCCCCATCCTCCGCCCTGATACCAATCGTTGCGGTAATTCGACTCGTCATATGGGATGAACACGTCCCGCAAGGATAATGAGTGACGGACTTCGTCGAAGTACGTATTCAATGAGACGCTTTTAAGACCCATGAGTTTCGCGTCTTTTATGGCTTTTTCGAAGGGAGTGACGCTGGCTCCCCAATCCATGCCCGGCACCCACACCTCTACCCACTGAAACAACAAAGGTTTTTCGTAGGCCTCCAGGATATCCCTGTACATCCCGTAATCGCCATACTGCCTTACGCATGAAACCATGATATTATTCGCGGGGATGGCCGGTATTTTCGTATTATCGATTCCAACCCAATTAATCATCGTTTCGTTCAAAGGCATTATTTGTCCCGAATTCTGATTTTGCAGACTTGCATACTTGAATTCGCATTTATCCAATAATTGAGGCAATTGAGGATGAAACCATTGCTCCTCTACGAGAAAAGCTTTCGTATCGTAATCGAATATATCTCGAATCCCTTTTTTACCGAAATACAAGTGCCGAATATTGCTTTCAAATCCGTAATCCTGGCCGAGCGGTTGCCCATAAGTCCCGCCTTCCACACTGGCCTTGCCATCCTTTATGTAGCTTTTCAATTTTTCTATCGTCTTGGGTGCGAGCTTTTCCAATGTTTCGTAAGCATATACATCCAGCTCCATCGCCGCGACTATACCGTACTCGTCCGCGGCCTCAAGCATTTTTTCGATGGTATAAACCGAAGAAAACCCGCTTTTGTAATATCTATCATCATACCAACCCTTTTTAAAAGCATACCCGATTCCTGCTTCCGTCCAGTGGTTGCATAAAAAAAAATACTTGTTCATCGCCGCCTCCCACTCCACACTAATTCAAAATTCCGATTTCTTCTCGTCGGGGAATCGAAACGACCGCCCCTTTTCTGGTCACGCAGATACCGGCGGCGGCATTCGCTTCTTTCATGGCGACTTCCGGAATTTCGCCTCTCAACACGGCGGCGATGAAATACCCCGTGAAAGTATCTCCTGCGGCGGTAGTGTCCATCGGCTCGACGGGCGCGGCATCCAACGAAAGAACGGTACCGTCGGCACCAGAATAACAAGCGCCGTCAGCACCCAGTGTAAGCACGATGTCCGCCCCCCGAAAACGCCTGCGCAAGGCCTTCAGTATCTTTTCGCCCTGTTTGGCAACCGACTGCCCGGAATCTTTTTCACTGTCTATGCCATCTACGTTCGCCAACAAAGCCCCTTCAATCTCGTTGAGAATGAAGCAATCGACGGTATCTAACGGTAGATCGCGGATGATATCATCCACGGGGGACGGATTCAGGTAAATGCGAAGACCCTGTTCTTTGGCGCGCTTCATTGCATAGGGCAAGGCGGAAATTTCGTTCTGAAAGAGCACCGAATCGCCCTTGCCCCATCCCGAAAGAAAAGCGTCGATGTCGTCGTTTCTAATCGCCCGGTTTGCGCCGCCGAAAAGAAGGATGCAATTTTGTCCACTCGGATCGACCTGGATAAGTGCTCTTCCGGTCGGCTTGTCGACCTCGATTATACGGGATACATCGACTCCGCTCGCCCGCAACTGTTCCACGGCCGTACGGCCGTCCGATCCGATCTTTCCGGCATGATGAACATCGGCACCGGCACGCGCCAATGCGGTGGACTGGTTGTTTCCTTTTCCTCCAATAAATCGCTCGAAAGAAAGAGAAGACATGGTTTCGCCAGGATTAATGAAATGGGAAACGGAAAAAACCTCGTCCAGATTGATGGAACCGATACACAAAATCCGTGACATATGATGCCTGCCTTGCCGTAGATGTTCTCAATACACACAGTCTTTCGCGCTCTGTGCGAAAGTCTTGAGCCTGTCCCTGTCGAGATGGAAGAAATGATCGCACGCTGAAAGAATATATCCACCCTCCAGGCCGAATCCCCGGAACAGCCGGAGGACTTCCGACCGAATTTGCCCGGCTGATCCCTGCGCCAGAAGGTTGAGCTGGTCCATGCCGCCGATGAGAGCGACCTTGCCGCCCAGGACGTCCATGACAACCTGCGGGTCCGCGATATCTCCGCCAATGCCCGGAGGAGAGAGGGTTTCGGATGCATCGCATCCGTTCGCCGCGATGGAATCCAGGATTCCCAGCATTCCGCCGCAGGTATGGTAGACGACCGGCAAACCGACCGCATGCAGCGCTTCATGCAGTTTTTTATCGTACGGCAGACAAAATTCCCTGTGCAGATCCGGCGATACCACCGTAGAGGAGGATGCGCCGCCGCCCGTTTCCACCAGATCGACCTTCGAGCCTTTCAAGTGATCGTTTATGAACCGCAGCTTCTTGTCCAGGAGTATGCCCAGGAATTCATGCACCCACTCGGGCTTGTCGAAGGTGGCGTAAATCAATTTTTCCGTGCCGTACAATTCGCAGGCATCCTGCCAGCAACCGCCCTGGTATCCGTTCAGGAAGGTTCTGAGTATCCCATCGTCACCGATTCCGTCCCATGTTTTTTGAAACACGCTTTTATCCACCGAGGGAACCGGTGAATAATCCCGGTACAGGAAAATATCCTCGTCGTTCTTGATCATGTTTTCGGTCACCCAGGTGGTGTACTCGTTGGTGGCGGTTTGCCACCGCAGCGTTCCCTTCGGAGTGCTGACCGTGTAATCTTGCAATCTGTTTTCGCCGTGCGATTTCCCGACCGCGATTTTCCATCGGGTGTCCTCGGGGAAAACGAATGGATAGCGGGTTATGGCCATATCCATGCCGGTGTCGAGAAACGCTTCGATATCGGACAGGCCGTTCATATAATGCTTCAGATGGTAGTCCTGCCACTGGTGGATGGTTACGGGAAGCCTGTCCGGTTTTTTCCCGCTCAGGGCGAGCATCATCCTGTCTTTCGATGTCATCATATCCTCCTTTCGGTTTGCCTTACTTTACGCTGCCCAGCGTGAGGCCCTCGATATAATTGCGTTTCGTCAGGAAATAGATCAGCAACAACGGGGCGGTGCTTATCAGCAAGCCCGCGAACCCCTGACCGAGAGGCGTGGCCCTGGTAGTCATCGGGCCGGCACCGAATATCGTCATGATCATCGGCATGACGGTCATGAGGCTTTCTTTCTGCAGAAAGAGCAGACCGATGAGGTAATCCGTCCAAACGGCGGAGAAGTTGAACAGCAAGACAGTGATAACGACGCCTTTTGACAGGGGCATGATGATCCGGGTCAATATCCTGAGGTCCGTCAATCCATCGAGCTTGGCGGCATCGATAAGCTCGCCCGAAAATTCCTTGAAAAAACTCTTGAACAGATATACCGAAAAAGGCATGCGAATACCGATGAAAATCAGCAGTGTGCCGAACAGGTTGTTCACCAGATGCAAATCGCGGTATTGAAGGAACAGGGGCAGCACGATAAGCATGGTTGAGATGAAAATACCCGAATATATGAACAGGTAGAGGGTAGTCCTGCCCGTAAACTTGAAGAACGTGAAGGCATACCCCGCGAGCGCTCCGAATGAGATGGTCAGCACGCAGGTCAGGGACGCAAGGAAAAAACTGTTCATCACGCCGTTGCTCAATCCGGCTTTCCAGATGCCGATGAAATTTTCCAGGGTGAAACCTTGCGGTCTTGTCAGGATCCCCCGGGCGAGGTCCGCGGAAGAACGGAACGGCGTCATGAGCAGAATGAAGCACATGATCAGGATGGTGAGGCTGTAGAGAACGAAAGGGATTTGCATCAACACGAGCCCCGGCCTGAATCTTTTTCTACTTTTCGGCATTTGCGGTCTCCTTCCGGCTATTCTTTTCGCTCTTCAGGGAAAGGAAGAGCCAGCTATAGATGATGATCATTGTAAAGATGATCAGGATGACTCCGGCAGCGCTTCCCTTTCCGATCTCCTGCAGCTTGAAAATGTTCACGTAAATGAAATACTCGAGCACCGTCGATGAATACCCCGGACCCCCGGCCGTCATCACGTGTATGTAACTGAACAGGAACGACATGATCCCGATGATTTGCAGGATGACGTAGATCGAAATCGTGGAAGCCAGCATCGGAAGGGTGATGAAAAAATATTTATTCACGGCGCTGGCGCCGTCGATTGCGGCCGATTCGTAAATGCTCGGTTCGATGGTGGTAAGCCGGGCGAGGAAAAGAATAAGCGCGAACCCGATATTCTTCCATATAAGCGAGACGATTATCGAGAAAAGAGAGAAACCCGAGGATCCCAGCCAATCGAACGCGAACGCCCCGAGACCGATAGCGGTCAAAAAGGCGTTAAGCGGTCCGGCCTTGTTCAGGATGGTCGTCAGCACTTGGGCGACGACGATGTCCGGCATGAAAACCGGGATGAAGAACAGAAATCCGTAAATTCCGTATCCCTTGATTTTAAGGAATATCGCCTGGGCGAAAGTAAGCGCTATCAGGGTCACCACGGGAACGACACCCGCGATGATGATGACATTGTTGGCGAAGGAATTGTAGAAATGTCTTCCCGAAAGCAAGTCCGTATAGTTCTTGAAATCATTCAGGCCTTGCGGCTGTAAATATCGCCATTCCTCGAGGCTGAAGACGAACATGCGGATTATGGGGTTCAAGAAAACGAACAGCATTATGGCCATCGTCGGCAAGATATAGAGGTACGCCTTGTTGGCCAGGAAGAATTTCGACCCTTTCATACGCCTTCCTTTTCGTTTGATGATATGCAGCCATAGATGCTGCGGTAGGCAAGAATCCGCCGGGCTGATACTTTCCGGCCCGACGGATCATGTCGACAACCGGTTACTTCAATCCCGCTTCGATTTCCGCAGCGTATTGCTTGGGCGTGATTTCACCGAGAATCATCGAATTGCAGAACTTTTCGATTACCGATGAATATTCACGGGACCAGAATGCGTGTCCTTCCGGATACAGCGTCATGGTGTCATGCCGTTTTGCGAAAGCCTTCAATTCGTCACCGGGGATATCGAAGTCGGCGAGCTTGAATTCCTTGTTGACCGGGAACAGACCCTGCGCGACGAATTCAGCCACGATTTCCTTGTTGAATACGAGTTCCTTGATGAAGAGAGCCGACTCCTTGGGATGTTTGCTCCAATTGGTAATCCCGATCGCGTCTCCGAAAATCGGGCTTTGAGTGGCGAGTTTGCCCTTTCCGCCCATGCTCGGCCATTCCATGATTCCTACGTTCTCTTCGCCCAATGCCTTCACGTACAGGGAATAGAGAGCAGGGAACAGAGGGATGATCGCGCATTTTTCGGCGGTGAACTGACCCCACAAGTCGTTGATGGAAACGGTGTTTCCACCGGGAAGGAAATAGCCTGCATCGTAATAGGCTTTCCACTTCTGGGAAAAGTCTTCGAAAGTCGCGTTATAGATCGGCTTCTTGTTGTAGAGCGGAATCACGTCGGATATTTTATCGACATATGAGGGGAAGGAGAAGCTGTGCCACCAATGGGCGAACACACCTTCCTTGTTGGCGTAGCCGAAGGGGACGAGGCCTGCGGCCTTGAGCTTGGCGCTGGCGGCGATGAATTCCTCATATGACCATTTCGCGGGCAGTTTGGCAGGATCGATTCCGGCGGCCTTGAACATCTTCTTGTTGTAAGCCACGGCGATGTAGCTGTTGCCGAATGCGGTTCCGTAGACATCACCGGTATCCGGATCGGTGCAGCTTTCGAGCAAGGCGAGCTTTGCCAATTCTTCCTTGGTGAAAAGACCGCCCTTGTTCAGCGGCATATGGAGTTTCTGGCGTCCGCCGGTAATGATATCGCTCAGGCCCGTCCAGTTGAATACAAGGTCGGGACCGGACTGCGAAAGCGCGGAAGCGGTAAGGAGCTCACGGAATCCCGCATCGCCTTTTGCCACTATGTTGACGGTGATGTTGTTCTTGGCTTTGAGGTTGTCCGCTGCGTGCTGCATCACCTTCAAAAGGGCGCTTTCCTTTTCGTAGACCGTCCAGAACTCGATTGTCACCGGAGCGCCCGGCTTGGCTTCCGCCTTTCCGGCGGCGAAAATGACGCCGCTGACCAACAAGGCCAACCCCAATACCGAAATAAATCTCTTCATCTTGATACTCCTTCAACATATTTCAGACTCCGAAGGTTCCGCCAGAAACCGCAACGCGGTCTGTTCGGGCGAATACGGGAATCAGAAATTCAATTCCAGGCTTATGATTTTCCACGCACCGCAATCGAGACCGCATTTTCCGTTCTCCAGTTCCAATGCTTGAAGCCTCTGTTCCGCCAAATCGACAAGCCATGCGGCCTTGACCGGAAGGCCGAAAACGAGTCGCGCATGGACCTCGTTCGGCGATTCATTCCAGAAGCGCAGGATATGCCCGTTCCCGAATTCGGCTTTTTTCAAGGAACTCAGCACGACGGAGTCAGAATCGGTACTGACGAACGGCGTTGTTTTCCGTCCGGGCTTTATTCCTAAACTGCTCTCCGGAAAAGCCATGGGAGGAACCGCGAATACATGGGCCAGACGGGGCGCATACGATTCCGCCCATGATTTTTCATGCGGTATGATGGAATACTCGAAAACATGCGTCGACAGGCATTGCGCTCCCGGAGTCTCGAGTGTCCAGCCTCCGTTTCCCTTCCTCGCGAGCAGATCCGGCCGGGAAAGCCAGCCGACGCCGCGAAGCAGTGTCAGGGCCAGCACTGCATTCCCGTCGGCATCGCCGAACAATTCGTATTCTGGCAAACCGCGGTTGGCTATCGTCAATCCTTTACCGGACGACGCGACGCTGACGAAGGTCTTCTGCGGGTTGGTGGAGGGCGGCTCGATCCAGGAATCGAAGGCTGCGGAACTCGACGGCGTGATCGATCTGTCATCCACCGAGAAAATTCCTTCCGCGCTCGAAAATGCGCAGGGAGCGCCGAGCCGGAAAAGAACCCGCATCCGGTGATCTTTGGCGATATTGACGAGCTCCGTCCTGATGTCGATGCGGCCGACACCCTTCGTCAATTCAATGCTTGTCCGGATACGGATATCGACCAAGGAACCGGATCTGGCCGCCCGATCCGCGGTCAAAGCTTCCGGCACGTGCAACAGGGCATCAATCACCATAAAGGAAGCATCACCACTGCTGCCGGTACCGATCCGTACGCTTTCCGCATCTACGAGGCATATGGTGTCTTTTCCGGGGCGGGAAAAAGTATATTCGTCGCCCGCATCGCCGGAATCCTCAAAGATGTTCTGTCCTTCGTAAACGAAACCCGTTCTTTTATCTTCAATGGTCAAGGCTGAAAGTTCGTAATTCCAGACCACCCGGAACAATTCGTTTTCGATCTGCTCGGAGTCGCACATCGGTGCCGACTCGTCATCCGCATACTTGAATTCGTAGGTGTATTCCGAAAATGCAAGGGCAGGAAGAGCGTCCGCCCTGAAGGAAAAACGTACAAGCTTGCACCTGGACATTTCCGGTTGCGTATCGAGGCTCAGCGCCATGTCGTCAAGGTCCTCGACCGAAATGATACGACCCCGTGTTTCGGCCCCGGACTCGTCACGGAGGAGTACGGCAGAAGGCGGGCCTTTCATGGTACCCGGATCGAACTCGTCGAGATTGCCGGTTTCATAGTTGACTTTCCGGAGCAGCCTTCCATCGATCTTCGCTTCGACCGTTACGACATCGCTGCAGGTCTGCAGGTGGGGGTTGAAGACCACAAAGGAACCCGCAGCCGATTCCCGCGCAGGAAGCTTTTTCTCGAACAAGGCGTTGCCGGACTTGACGAGGAGCGACGACATGATGTCTTGCGCCCAACGATACCGCAGCATCATTTCCTCATGGACCGCATCCACGCTGCAGCCGCAGATGGAATCGTGGGGTTGATTGGACAGCAGCGTTTTCCATGCATGCCTGAGTTCATATCCGGGATTTGATGCTCCGGCGAGAATATTCGCCAACACACAAAGAGGCTCGACGTATCGCTCCATCAGCCGTTCGAATTTAAAGTTATTCTGTTTAAGGTACATTCGGGTCGAGAGTGTTCCGCCCAACAGATAGGCCTTGCAGCCGGACCGGAGTTCGCCGGTGGTTTCCGGAAAGGATGAAAAATCCTCGCGTAACTTGTCGAGGTATTCCTTCAGCCCGGATACCGTCAATTCATATTCCGGGAGTGCTTTTTTCGCGTATTCGAGATTCCCGGGAAGACTTCGTTGTGGAGCGACATGATCCACCCCGTTCATGAGCAGGAGCGTCTTGCCGTTGGCCAAAGGTTCGAGCATTTGTATTTTCATTTTGAGTCGAGCGACGAACGCTTCAGGATTTTCTGGCATGCAAGCTCCGATCCCGTAACTGAACGGCAGATTGATTCCCAGAACGACACTGCCATCCAGGCCTCTCCATCTCAATTCGGTTTTTTCTATATCGGGCCCCAACCCTCTCCAGAAAACCATCTCCTTCATGCCCAGACCGGACAGAATCTGCGGCATCTGGGAAGGATGTCCGAAAGAATCCGGCAGGTAGCCGATTGCCATTTTACCGCCCATTTCCCGGCAAACCGAATCACCTATGAGGAAGTTACGTATATGAGCCTCGCCCGAGACGAGAAATTCATCAGGAAGGACGTACCATGGACCGATCGTGACACGGCCCGACCGGATATGGCCGGTCAGCTCTTCCTTGCGATCGGGACGTATTGAAAAATAATCTTCCAGGAGAAGGGTTTGGCCATCCAGCATGAAGACATACTTTTCATCCGCTTTCAGCAGATACAATAATTCCTCAATCAAATCGATGAGCATCATCCTGCTTTTTTCGCGTTCCATATACCATTCGCGGTCCCAATGTGTATGGGGAACTACAAATACTTGATATGTTTTCATACAACCTCATGCAAACGTGTGTCATTACATTAGCATTGGTACGCTATAAAAGCAAGCATTATTCGAGATAATTAGTAAAATTACCTGTTATTGGTCTTAAAACCATATAAAATACGCATACGTATGTCATTCATTGACATTACAAATATGCTTAAACAGTCATTTATGCCTTGGGACATCTATCTTGCAATCAGATAGCGCAACCATCGACTGAGAAGGTATGCGGCTGCAGTATTCGGAACGATACCGGAGCTCTGGTCGCCATGCCCGCCTTCAAACCGTAAGGTGGACACGATAAGCATGCCCTTGCCCATACACATTTCCACTGCGTACGCATGCACTGCCATTGTGCGGGCATCCAGCCTGAGAAGGAGAGGAGTGCAGTCCTTACCTTCCAGCAC
>JFJP01027082.1_pt1 | contig 39731 bp, 39 predicted proteins | sample 431651 | NCBI WGS metagenome assembly JFJP01 (sample SAMN02602958, study PRJNA72255) | Microbial mat metagenome, whole genome shotgun sequencing project. | biome: fresh water; feature: sink hole; material: water; isolation source: purple microbial (photo- and chemosynthetic) mats found in... | reverse complement strand
TCATAGAAAAAAGAAATACAGGAGTTTCTTTTATTCTCTATGGAAAGCTTACAGTGATTTGAAATAAATGGTCAGAAGAACATATTCGGGATCTTATAAATCTCGCTTTTCAGTAAAAACCTTTCTAAACATTTAAATATTTCTCTGATTTCCAATCGAGACCAAAGAATTTTGAAATTTAATACAAAAAAAAATAAAAAATTAATCTTCAAAATTGCTTGAGAGCCACCCTTCCAAAATTTCATATTTAACCCCTTCATACACCAAATAAAGAATCGCATTTGAGATCAGAATCCTGGCCATATCGAATTTGATCCCCGAATAAAATCCTTTATATCCTTCATTCCTCCACAATATCCTGCAAATTGATCTTAAATTCACTTCCTTTGCTTCATCGATCACCTCATGAAACACGATCTTTTTTCTACTATCTTGCATTCTAGCCCTTACAACCACTGTAGGATATACAATAGAAAAAGAAATTCCTATTGAAAATTTTTATATAAAATTTCATTGTATTTTTAAAACCTTTCGCCACAGTAGAAGACAAGAGAATGTGCCATAAAAGAAATTTCCCTGAATAAATTTTCAGTTCATCTTTCATATTTTCATAAATAGGTGCTGATATCGCTAAATGTGTCAACCCAATCAGCGTCGGTACAAAACCTCGATAAAAACCTATAAATCCATCCTTTAATTTTCATTATAATTAAACAAATATTTATTTATTTTCTTTACTTTCTGGTAGATTTTTTTTAAATGGGGCAAAATATTTTCAAATCCCCAATCGTTCGTTTGTTGTGTATGTAGATAATGGCTCTGTATTCTGGTTCTTAACATCCAAAAGGGCGTTGTCACTACCTCACAAAAGAAGGCACTTGTTGTAGATGCAAGCATCGGAACCAAGTATTTATCATGTTCTCCCTGAATTTTACCTTTGAAAAAATCTTTCAATTGTCCATAAATTGCAAACCATAAAGAATGATATAAAGGACTCGCTAAAATGGTGACCGGAACTCCTTTAAATAACCCTTTAAAGCCTTCATCTTGATGAATTTTCTTTAAAGTCCCTGCAAAACCTGAATAAAGGTCTTTTCCGTATTTTGTTGTTTGCATAATAGCCATTCGAGTTTTGGCAACGTCAAAAGGGGCTAGGGCCCCAATGGAGATTAACCCACCAAAAAAACCTGATAAAAAATCAATTTTCCATGAGGATTGGTTTGAAAAAAGTTGAGAAGTCATTTTTTTTATTTATAGTTTTATGTTTATAATTTCGGGAAAAGGAAGGACATTTGGCGTTTTTAGAAGTATTTTTGAATGAAAAAGGATTTAGTGTGATTTTTAACTTTAGTTTTAAATGAATAATTCATCACTATTTTAGATTTTATCTGTCATTAATCAAAAAATATGTCATTTGGATGAATTTTTTTGAAAATAAAATTTCGAGAAAATAAATTTAACAAAGAACCTTTTTATAAAAATTTCTGACTTTTAACGAATTTTCAGATTTTTTTTTAATTTTTGCATTTGAAATCTTAAATAAAATTCAAATACTTTATTCCTCTAAATTTTCAAATTTTATCAAAGTCAAAATGATTTTTTTACTATAAATTTAAGTATTTTCCTGGATTTTCAAATATAAGCCTTAGAGTTTTTCATGAAAAGCACCGAGATATCTCATCAATTTAATCTTCAAAATCAGTTCTAAACCAAACTTCCGAAATTTCTAATTTAACCTTTTCATACACCAAATAAAGGATCGCATTTGAGATCAGAATCCTTACTAAATCAAATTTGATCCCCGAATAAAATCCTTTATATCCTTCAGTTCTCCACAATATCCTGCAAACCGCTCTTAAATTCACTTCAGTTGTTTCATTCGTCACTTTACGAAACACGATCTTTTTTCTACTATCCTGCATTCTAGCCCTTACGACCACTGCAGGATATAAAATACTAATAGCAATTCCTATTTTTATTATAAGAAAGCTCATTTAAAAAAATGTTTTGTTTTTGGAAAACCTTTCGCCACAACAGAAGATAAAAGAATATGCCATAAGTAGAATTTCTCTGAATAAATTTTCAGTTCATCCTTCATATTTTCATAAATAGGGGCAGATATTGCAAAATGTGTCAACCCAATCATCGAAGCTGTAAAACCTCGATAAAAGCCCATAAATCCATCCTTTAATTTTCTTTAAAATTAAATATATTTTTAAAATTTCTTTTTACTCTTTTATGGATTTTTTTGAAATGTGGCATTATACTTTCCCATCCCCAATCATTCTTTTGTTGTGTATGTAGAAAATGACTTTGTATTCTAGTCCTGAGCATCCAAAAGGGTGTTGTAACTAGTTCGCAAAAGAACGCACTTGTCGTAGAAGCAATCATAGGAACAAAGTATTTCTCATGTTGTCCTTGAATTTTCCCTTTGAAAAAATGCTTCAATTGTCCATAAATTGAAAACCATAAAGAATGATATAAAGGGGTGGCTATCAAAGTGACTGGGATTCCCTTAAATAACCCTTTAAAGCCTTCATCTTGATGAATTTTCGTTAAAGTGCCTATAAAACCTGAATAACGGTTTTTACCATATTTGGTTATTTGCATTATAGCCATTCGAGTTCTTGCCACGTCAAAAGGGGATAGAAGCACAACGTAAATTATCGCACCTAAAAGACCTGAAAAAAAATCGATATGCCAATAGGATTGGTGAGAAGGTAGACAAACACGAGAAGGCATGTAATTTATTTTATGGTAAAAGCACCAAGTTTTTTTATAAATGAAGTTTATTTTAATTTTCAAATTTAAATGCTCATATATAATAATTTATAGCTGTCATTCTTCAAAAAATATGCCATATTTTGATATTATTTTTTTTTTAACAGAGAAAGAAAGAAAAAAATTAATAAAAAAACCTGAATTTCTTAGCGGGTAATAAAAAGGTATAAAAAAGATTTTTTCGAAAATAAAAAAAAAAACTAGAAAAAAAAGCATATCTCATTAAAAATTGTGGTTTTTTGTAATTTAAAATTTATATTTTGACTTTACAACTTGGGATAATTCATCAAAGTCATTCCCAATATCACTCACTTTGCTCACAACATCCTCCAGAATCATCTCAGCCGCGAATTCCTGCATTTTTTCTAATAAAATAAACAAAATTCAATAAAAAATGATTGATTTAAAAAGATTAAATTAAAAAAATTATGGTAAAAATTTGAAAATTTATGTAAACCTAAGCTTTTTGATCTCCTGATTGGAAGCCATGAAAGATCCCCTTTTTGAATTTTAGCATATAATTCACCTTCCAACCCATTGCAATCTTTTTCTGTTTTTTGATCAATCATGATCATGAAATAAACATAATCCCATATGTGATGTTCGAATTTGCGATGTTTCTGGAAATCTATCCCTGTTTTTTCGAATTCAAATTTCTCGATATTGCAAATGAAACAAATCTTTTCGCTATCCCTTTCTATTCACATAAATTAAAAATAATTAATCCCTTTATTTCAATTTCGAATGCATTAAATAAAAAATAAAAATTAAAGATTCTAAATTTCTACTAAAAACATCTGAATTTTTTCTCAACTGTGAAAAAGTATCGACTAAAACTGCTAAAATAAGATTTAAAGTGACCACATTAATGACCAAATAAAAAGATAAATTTAGAAATAGGCTGCCATAGAACCTAGCATCGCCTCCTTCATTGTCCTTATTCCCATAAAAAGCAGTCACCAGCAATCCACCAACTCCTTCCCCATTTCTAAACGCCTTATCTATTATAGTGACAAAGCAATGCGAAACGCTTGAACAATATGTTTCTCCAGGAAAATCCTGATCAAAATATTGCAAAAAGTGCGAATGGACAAAAAAACTATAACAAAACATAATAACAAGGGCCATGAGAAGAATATTAAGCAGTTGAGAATAATGCAAAGTGATTGATTTTAAGATATTCTGCATGGTAGGAAAAAGAGAAATGATCGAAAAAAAGTCAATTCCGAGAAAGCCATAGGTTGTCGTGAGACCAAGACAAACAAAAAAGATATGATAAAAAAAAATCACCACTTTTTCTGAAAAGAAGCTCTGATATAGATCAATATAGATTTTATCAAAGATATTGAGTGAAGTTTTATAGGCATAGGTTTTTTGATATTGTATTCTATTAACCTGTCTATGAACAGGATAATTAAGATAAATAAATGAAATGATTGTAAGAGCCGATAAGACTATTTCAATGATTCCTAGACTTAAAATCGCGATTCTTTTATCAAAAAACCCAACTTCAATTTCATCATTTTTAAAATAAATCAAAAGAAGTAAATTATTTATAAGACATATCAAAAAAGTGGTTATTTCGAGAAGATAAATCTGAAGTCCTGAGCCAAAAAATTTGTGGAGTTTCAATTTTTTGAATCTTTTTTTCGAATATTCCATTTCGATCTCGAAATATGTCGCATAAGAGATTAAACCTGTTATTTTGGAATCAATGCTGGATCGATCGACTTCTTTTAAAAAATTAACCTTGCTTTCTTCAGAAAGAAAAAAACATTTGCAGTTAATTGGGAAATAATAAGAGATAATCGGCTGATATTTGCTTCTTTGAATCTCGATATTTATCAAAATTTTGCTCATAAATTTATAAATCAGCAGATCCTCTTCATCGATTGATTTATTGAGGATTTCTTTTTTTTTCTTATAATGTATCAAAGCTTCTTCTCTTTCCTTCAGAAATAACGTGTATTTTGAGATATTTTCTGCCAGCAATTTTATTAACGAATACAATTTCACACAGATATTGAACAAAGTCTGTTGTGATAACTCTTGATCGCTTTCAAAACATTCAATAATTTCTTTATAATCCTTCATTTTTAGTGGATAATCCCCAATTTTCTGATCTTCCTTGAAAATTTTCTTCTTTATATAGCAATAGAACAATTGTCGAAAAGAATTTATTGCTACTTTATTGATTTGTTGAAGTTCAAAATTCGTGGTAAAATAGCTTACGATATCATAGTTCATGCCTTCTGTCAATGCGAGCATAAATTCTATTAAAGAAAGCTTCAATTTATAGAATTCTGAATTCTGATCTATTGTATATCTATGTAAAATGCCATTATATCGTTCATAAGGATAAAGATAGACTTTCTTTTGAATATTCTCATGGGGACCAGTGCAGAATTCTGTGAAAACATCAAGAATTGCTCTACCGATAGGGAAAAGATGTGGTCGATTTGTCTTTTCGAAGTCTAAAAGCTCATCTCTTTCATAATTCTTATGCCATTGGCAATCGTCACATAATTTCTGAAATAAACCAACCCAACGATCAATTCTGCATAGTTTTTGACTTTCTTCCTCTTTTTCTAAAGCCTTGCCATTTGCGAAATAGTCTTTGAAATCTGTACAGCCATCTTCGCAAAGAAACTGATGGAATTTTATCAAAATCAGCACTTTTCTATATGCTTCCTTCCAATAAATATCAATATTTGTCTTAAATTTCACAAAACTGAGGAAATCTGTGAGTTGTGCCCATACATTAAACAGCATTTTTTCGGTTTTTTTTTCTTTGAAAACCTTTAACATATTTATTTGCACTGCTTTTGTGGCAATAAAAAGACTATTGCATAAACATTCAATTAAAATCACTTTCTCCTCATTTTTATCGGAAAACCATTCAGATGTTGTTCTATTATGAATAAAACAACAAAGATTATAGGTTAATAATTGAATTTCGCCTGTTTCTTCTCTTAAAGAAGCTATATAGATGTTTTTCTCAGATTCCACTGACATTTTTGCCATTTTATGATGGCGATAAAAGGCTGTTAAGTACTTTAAAAGATCGAATCCCCCATTTTTTTTCTTTATTTTCTCCTTTTTTAAGTCTGCCAAAGGCAAAAGAAGGTTCTGCTTCCTTGCATTCATTTGATTTGCGAGTTTATCCAGTTGGCTTTTCGCGAAATCTATGCGATAAATCGTGCTTTTTTTGCTGATAAGCTTGGCTTTTGTGTAGCTTAGCTGTTTTTCATTCATAAAACTCACACATTTTTCGAAAATCGCCTTCGGATATGAAGAAATCTTCAATTTATCTCGCTTTAATCGGAATTTTTCATCAATATGGTCTAATTCTGTCAATAATTTATCTTTTTCTATCAATTCATTTTCTTGGTTATTTTCAATTCTTCCATAAATCTTATTGATTTTTCCTCGATTTTCACTCAAACAATTGTTAAGTTCTTCCAATAAACCCACATATTTAGTGATTTTTACAATATCTTCATCCTTTATCAGCATAAAGAAGTTCATTAATTTCACAATACCTGAAAAAACTGAATTATTTAAATAAACAACAAGTTCTTTTTGATTTTCTTCATTGTCTTTCAAATTCATCAATTCCTTTATAAACATATTCATGGTTACATCATATTCATCATCAAAGAAAGAGTCCTCATCATAATCAAGATCAAGAGGTTTTGTTGAGAAATAGTTCGATCTTTTGTTTAGGAGATGGCTTTTTAAATCGATGTAGAAATTGCAATATAAATTCAACAATATTGATTTATATTCGTAATTATTATCACAAAGTTCAATTAATTCCTGCAGTTTCTTCTTTGGGAAACTATCAGTTATTTTTTTATATATAGCATCGCCATATCTGCAACAAGTAGCAAGCTCTAAAACCTTAAGAAAATTCATTGTAAGCTTCAATAAATTCTCATCAATTTTTTCTTTTATGAGGGCTTCTTCTTTTGTAGTTTTAATAGTTTCTTCGATTTTTATTTGAACAAAATTGGTGGCTTTCCCATTATTTTCATCAAGAAGCTCATTTCTCCTGGAGATTTTCTTTAAAAGTATTTCAAGAATCTCATTTTTGAAAAAGCAAGAGTAAAGTTCTTCCGTGCAAAAATTTGATGAGATTTTAATATCATAAGCAGGGATCCAATCAAAGATTTTAACCTTCTCAAAATTTATAATAAGTGACATAAAATCAAGAAGATTCAACAAAGTTTGAAAATCATCGTTTTCTGGGTTATTAAACAATTTTTTATGGCTATTAATAAGCATTTCGCAGAGCACATTAAGCATAAATTCTTTTGTGATTAACAACAGTGGGTCTTTAATAAAAATCTCTAACAAAAGTGCTGAAATTTCTAAAGGACATTGATAGAGACTGCCTTCTATGGACCGAAATTTTTCTTCAAGGAAAAAAGAACAATGATTTTCATAATTATCATTCAGAAAAAATTGCAACAATGAAAACAGACATTATATTAAAGACCTTAAAAGGAATATTTATTTCAGAAAGAATCCTTTGTATTTTTTTGCTTTTCAATGAAGGTTTCAAATTATATAACACAGAAAAACTGATTTCAACATCTATTTTATCCAATATTTCTGAAGTTTCACTCATAACAACCTGTTCTCTATATAAATAATCTCCATTCATCGTTTTTCTCAATATTTCTTCTAATCCATTAGAAAACCCCATCATTCGTTCCTTTAAATCCTTTGTATCGCTAGTATTTTCTTCATAATTTTCCATAAAAAACAGATAATCTTCCTCTCTAATCAGCTTCAAACTCATTAGATATGGATCATTAACATTTGCGATAAAATAAAGAAAACTTCCTACAATATTGCCACTTTTTCTATTCTCTAATAACTCTTTACCAATTGTGTTTTGTGAAACTATAAATCCCAATAAAAAATCCAGCATTTTCCTGCCAAATTCTTCCTCAAAAAGAATATTCCCTTGAAAACTAATGATATTTTTCATAAATTCTTCATCAATAGGTTTTTTTCTCTTCTTCATAGCAATATATGTCTTTTTCAACATAATGAGAACTTCTTTGTCTTGTTTAAAATATAGATATTGGATAAGAATCTCTGCATAGAAAGCCCGAATAGATCTGCAACCCTCCAGCCAATTCTTTTTTATGGTTTCATTTATAGAATCATAATCTCTATTAATCGATTTTTCAAGTGCAAGAAAAATAGGCACTTTCTTGTAGAGAATCTCTTTGATATCTTCGAATTCTTCTTCGTTGGGGAAGCCATATTCCACTAAAATTTTGCAAATTTTCAAAGAAAATATATGGCATTTGTGATCATCGCCTACCCACCGCCATGTGCAGCTCGGCACAAATTTATCCACTAATTTCACAACGAATTTGATCAAATTGAAGTCTTTATTGAAGTATTTGGCTTTGAGAAAAGCATTGTTTTGATTGTCTTTTCGAATATAATGGCGAGAAAAAGGGCTATAAGTGTGAATATTTTCGGAGTCTATTTTCGAAAGATTCACTATATCACGTTTTATATAGAATCTTTGGAAATTTTCAAGCAAAAAAGTGTAGAAATTCCAGCTTGTGCTATATTCAGGGGTTCCGAAATTATAATTGATGTTTTCTGTGAGGAGATCAATGAATTTCAAAGGAAAAAAGGACGTGAAAAAAGCAGGATTTATTAAAGGAAGTTTTAGGGTTGGGATGAATTTGTTGAATAAGGAAATGAAATTAGCTCTTTCTGTGATAGTTTTTGTATCGAAATCAACCCAATTGAAGGCAGAGTTCAGAATGTTCTCATAGTCTTTTTGAAGAAGATAGGAGATTTCAGGATTGATAAGCTCAGGCATTGTTAATTTGTCTTTTTTGTAGGAAAAAAAAGTGTTGAAAGCCAGGAAAGTTCGCAGTGTTTTTTCAGGGAGAAGAGTAAATTCTTTATCCACGATTTTTTCGAAGAAATCTTTCGTTTCTAAAGGGAAATATCAATGGATTTTGTGTGGGAAAATGAAAGAAATTTAGAAAAAAATACCGTCATGCTCGCAACAACATTTAATTTCAACAGAAAAATGGGCTTTAATGAGGGGAATTTTTCCTTTTTTACAAATTTCATAGCAGAAGTTACAGAAATTGCCTTCTGCAGTTTCAATGGAGATTTGCGAATTTGAATAAAAAAAACAACCTGATGTTTCTGGAGGCTCAGGGTTTATGGAGTCCTGGCCCAGAGAAGGCGGAGGTTGACTAGTCAACATCGTTTTTTTTTCTCTTTATTTTGAAGGAAATAAATTGAATTAATTCAAAAGTTTAATGTGATAACTTAAATTATTAATAAAGTAAATTTAATTGTTTGATAATTTTTTCAAAATGGTTTTTATTTTTGCAATTTGAGAAAAAAACAAATTATCCAATTATCTGGGTTGGATATTTTTACATTTTTTAAATGACTTTTTCATAAATTAATTAATAAAAATTTAAAAAATTTAATTTTTTTTTCATTAAAAATGTTTATCGTGTTAGAAAATCATTTAAAAAATGTATGACTTTTCATTTTCTATAAAATTTTAATCTCATCAATTTAATTTAAAAAATTTTTTCTTTATTATTTATTAGGAATGAGGAATGTTTTTGAAATCCTCAATAAATCTGCCTCTTTTCTCGTAGTTTCTTGCATAATATTGAAAAACGTATTTTCCATAACGAAATCAACCAATTCATTAAACTCTTCATTCAAGAATAGATTATTAAAATCTTTGTAATTAATAATGTTATTCTTCTTTGGCAAAATCAAAGAACTCTCCCTTTCTTCTTTTCCGATTCCCGCAGGTTCTTCTCCATCAAAACACCCGTATAATCTAACAGGTTGATTATCAAGTTTATTGATTTGCGTTTCCAAATAAGGCTCATTCAAAATATCAGTTATTGCTTTTGCCAATAAAATTTCAAATGCATGTTTATTCGGATCGTTTTCATTTGTATTGTATTCGTTTGGTATTGATTGTATTTGATCCTAAATTGCAAATTTTTTAAGATTTTTAATGTTTTTTTGTTACTGTTAAAATTGATCTTTTTTTAATTCGCAAAAACAAAGTTTCTTTCTCTGAAGTTTTCCCATCATTTTGATCCCAAAAAATCACGCATTCTACTTCTCCTTCGTATACAGAAGGGAGATAACTAGAAATTAAAGATAATTTAATTTCTATAAATTGGCCGGCTTCTAAATCTCCTTTGACTGGGTCCAAAATCAGCTCATCTCCACTTTTCATTGTGCAAATAAACAAAAATTATTTTTTTACAAATTTTTAATTTAAAAAAAAAAAAAAAAACTTTCGGTTATTTACCATATTAATCCAGTGACTTTGAAATTGAATCCTAATTTATTCGCTTCTGAATGATTATATAAAATAATCATTCGATGTTCTATTTTGCCAGGTTCCAACTGGCCGAAATCTATATCTTCAATAGAAAAAAACACCTTTGAACCTATTGAAGAAACTGAGTTTCTTTGACTGGGAAGTTCTTCTTTTTTGATTGAGATTTTCTCTTTCTTGTTTTTCACAAATCCTGAGCCTTGAATTTTCAGTTCCAAAGAATCAATTTGTTTATACGGATCTGAAACACTGATACTAACTTTGAAATTATAAAGTTTTTTTTCCAAAGGCCTGAAAAGACAATAAAGATATTGTTTTTCTCCTGCATTCACATTTCCAGTTGGATTTTGTATATCGAATATCTTGTATTTACTTCCCTTTGCATCTTCTTTCCCATCAAGATCCGCAATATCGATTTTATAAGCAACCTGCGTATTTCCAACATTGCTGATTTCAATAGGAAAAGTCACAGGGATTAAAGAACCAATAGGAACATCTGGCAAAGTATAATTGTTCTTTCTCACAGCAAGTAATCCTTCCATTGGGGCCAATGTCATTCCTTTAAAATGAATCAATAAAGGCTTTCCGTTTAAGATTTGTAGGACTACTTGTAAGAAATGCTTTTCACTCACTTTTCTATCGATTTTTTTATCTAATGTGTATTCTTCTTCATTTCCTGGACTGTAAATCAATTCAATATCACAGATTTTTCCTGGCTGCAAAAACCCACTTCTTGGGTGAATTGCAAAGATCTTTCTCTCTAAAATTGCTTTTTCAAAAGCTTCTTCATCTGTTGGCTCACCAGGATCAGCCCAAGGCTCAACTTCTATTTGTGAATCGGACGGAAGCTTGAAATTCCAATTAAGATCAGTTCCTCCAACGTTTTGTATGGTTATGACAATTTTCCTTGGCTTTATATTTGCTTTGATCGGCAAATGCCCGAAATTCCAAATATAAGATTGCAGTCTTTTCATTAAAGCCGTTGCTTCTGAGAAGTTCAATGTCTCAATATTAAGGAATTTCCTTTCATCTTCATTTAAATCATTCATTAGTTCTTTATTAATATGGTTAATGGAGAAATTCTCCCATAAAGTAGCTACACTCACACTATCATTCCTGACATCAATTATCTTCAATAATGGGTAATTTCCTTTGCCTTTGATCCTAATACTGCACTTTTGTGAAAGCAGTTTCTTGTAATTATTCGTTGATGTTTTTGAAAATCCACCTTTGAAGCCACGTTCCTTTGCAACACATTCTAAAACAAGATCCAAATCACAGACTTCTGCTGGATGAAAAATAATGCCGATTTCAACTTTGGAATTCGCTGATATAATCCCGTTTTCGAAATCTAATGAAAAAGACTTCTGGATGAAATTCTGCAGCTTGTTATCCAATTTTTTTTGATCTTCTGAAGGCTTCAAATTGAGCTCGACATAAAACATGTAGTTTGAAAAGTTCTCCAAGACAAAATAAACCTTTTTATTGAAATTCACCTTCACTATCCCGAAATCAATCTCTTGTGGGTTTATATCTAAAGCACCATCTCCCCCTGCACCAATTATTTCGAATTGATAATTAATAATTGTTTTTTCTCTCGGAATAGGGGTTTTTCCAGATCCTGGTAGATGAAACCCGACCAAATCTTGTTCTGGGTCAAGAATATTGTAAACTTTCATAGGTATGTGTATCAGATAATTTTTCTTTTTATAAGGGATAAAAGAACAATCGAGTAACATGTGTTCGTTTGGCTTTAATTTCGAAGTTTTCGGCTCTAAATATACTTCATCTTCATATTTATTTGGGACTTCTATTGTGTATTCAATAGGTATTCTGGCCAGATTTTTGATTTTGAGCTTTTGTCGAGAATAAACTCCTGTATAGCTTGGAGGAAAATAAATTTTGCCTTCATTTTGTAGAAAAACCTTGGGTTCCGAACAATACCCAAAGACATTGATATGTAATAAATGTCCCATATTGTGATTTAAAGAACAAGTCAGATTTTGATTGTATCCTTTTGCAAATTGTGGGTTGAATTCCAAAATAATGATGCCAAATGATTTTCCTTCAACTATCCCACAAGAGGGAAACACTCTAAAGGTTTTATTAACATCAGGTGAAAATTTATAATAAGTTGGGGTGTCAGTTTTATTGATAAGTTCAATAGATTGATAAACCGAATCGTTGATAGCACATGGTGGGAAAATCACGATATCATGAGGAAATACGTCTATCATTGGGATAAATGGTTGAGAGGTGCCTGAGAATGAATGACCTACGCATCTAAGATAAAAGCTGATAGGCGGCAATTGTTCATCAGCAACGAAACTCATATTTGTGCGTTTGGTTTGGGTAAAGGATGAAGACAATTTTTGTTCTTTTGTATTCGCAAGTTTGGCTTCTTCGAGTAGTTTTTCAGTAAGTTTTGAGTTTCTTTTCACTGCAAAAAACTGCAAATATTGGAAAAAATAATACCCGTTTTTATTAGGTCTGAAAGTCAGTGAAAAAAGCTGAGAACCGAAAGGTTTAACGTGAGCATGAGGGGGATAAACACTAAAAACATTCAATTCTTCAATGTTTTCAGTTTTTTCATCAGATTTGAAAATGCAAAAAACTGTTAGTTTAACAGGTAACCTATTCGTTATTATAACATCACGACTCCCACTCACCGTCATAAACTCGCAAAAGCCGAAATCAATGAATTCTTCGTTTAATTGCAAAACTCTTTTTTCTGATCTCATTTCTTGAAAAAGTTCTTTATGTAACATGATCTGACTTTCATTATTCTCAATTATTTCTTCAGCTCCTTCAGCAATTTCATCAGCAGCTTGTGGATTCTCTTTTGTCATAGATTGGCTCAATTGACTCATTCCAGTTTTGTTTAAAGGTCCCAAGCCGCTTTTAATAGACATCATTGAATTTTCGAGATATCTGAAATCGATTTTATTGAGTCTGCCTTCAATAACTCTTTTCCTAAATTGATCTACATGGATTTGTAAAACCGGTAAGGGTTTTATCAAAAGATCATAGCAAGTCCCTAATAGATCAAGATATAAAATATAATGGTGTCTCACAATACAATATATTCTTTCATAATATGGCATAGTTCCTCTTGGTCTGAATTTAACGATGATTCTAGAGTTTGATTTAGCAGGAACAACTCCTTTTCGATTCGTCATTTCGAAAACATTGCCATCATCATTGAAAAACTCATATTTTGTTTGGGTTTCACTTTCGTTATGTATGGTTAATAAATGGCTTTTTTCTGCTCCGAGTCTTGTTTCTCCAAAATTAATGCTCTGAGTGCTTAGGAAAACCACATATCCTGTTCCTACACCAGAACATTCAAAGCTTAAAGAATTGCCACCTGGACATTCCACACTGAAATGAGCCACAGAGATCAAATTGACTACTGAAGGTTTGAATGTAATTTTGATGAGAAAAGAGGATTTGGAAGGAATGTCGCCTGATTTGATATCGATTTGAAATGCTCGGTCTTTGAATTCATCATCATAAATTTGCTGGATTTCAAAATGTGCTGAAACTTGAGATTGATTCTTTATGATAAGTTCTTTGGTGATTTGTTTGTTGACCAATAATGTTTCAAAGTCTAATTTTGAAGTGCTTAAACTCAAAAATGGATATTTGCCAATTGCTGAAATTTTAATGATTTTAGGCTCTTCATTTTGAATATTAACTATTATCGTTGAAACTATTGCAGTGGCTTCAATAGGAATAAAACCAATAGAAATTGAGGCTTTTGATTTCGCAGAAATAACTCCTTGATTAGGAGTGGCTGTGAAGAATTCGTTTTCATCAATTGAAAAAACTAAAGGAAATGAATTCGAATTTTCTAAAGGGATTGTGCGATATGAAGACTGGTTTACAGGACAAAAGCCGAAATCTATGGCATCAGGAAGATTTTCAAGGATCGGCTTTGGGTTTAAACCGAAGAATTTGTTCTTTATTATGATGGAATTTTGGGAAAGCATTGAATTTATTTAAATTTAAAGGAAGTTATTTTTTATAGTTTTGGAAATAAATGTGTATTGGAAAAAAAAGATAAGAATTATTTTCTTTAATTTTTTCAAAAGGTAAAGCAAAATTTTACGATTTTCTGAATAATTTAAGGAAAACTTAATAATAAGAAACTTAATACTTGGCAATTTGATGGAATAAGGAATTATTTATTATTTATGATAATAACAATTAACTAAAAAAAAGAATAAATCAAATAAAATAGTTTTTTTCTTAAACTTTGAAAGAACGAAAAATATATAATATAAAATAAAATAGCTTTGATTTTTAAATTTAATAATTTCTGCATTTGAAACAAAAAATTCAAGCTAAAATCTTAAAACAAAAGCAAACAAAAAAACTCTATAAAAATTAAGCAATTAATTTTCGATATATTTAAATCTTAGGAAATCCTTCATTATTGTATGACCGAAACCAAAAAAAAGGAAGTCGAACTCGTTCAAACCTTCGGAAGAAAAAAGAACGCTATTGCCGTTGCTACCGTAAGACCTGGACGAGGTGTCATTAAAGTGAATAGTTCTCCTTTAGATATGCTTGAACCAGCTGTTCTTCGAACAAAAGTATACGAACCACTTCTTTTATTAGGGACAAAGAGATTCGCGAAATTAGATATAAGAATTAAGGTTAGAGGAGGAGGTTATACTGCTCAAGTTTATGCAGTGAGACAAGCTATTGCTCGAGGCATTGTTGCTTATCATCAAAAATATGTAGATGAACAATCCAAAAGACAAATCAAGGAATTGCTTTTGCAATATGATAGAACTTTGTTGGTTGCTGACTCCAGAAGATGCGAAACCAAGAAATTCGGTGGCACTGGTGCTAGAGCTAAAAGACAAAAATCTTATAGATAAAAAAATATTAGATATTTTCAGAAACATGGTTTTTGCTTTTTTTTATTGTAAAACCCCGTTATAACTCGCATAAAACAAATTAGGAATTAAGGAATATTGAAAAAGAAAAAAAAAAATTTAAGGGTTCAACCCTACGATTTAAAAAAAAAAAGTTGATTGAAAAATTTTCGAATGGTTTTTTTTCCATTTTCAATAAAAAATTTCGCATATAATTTAAAATAAAAAATTCATTTTTTATAATAAAATTTTATGAATTTGTTCTTTCTTATTGAGTTTTTATGAATGATTTCAGGATTAGAACAAAACAAAAAAAATAATTGAATTTTAAATCAGCCAGATTTGCAGTAAAATTATAATTCAAATAAATTCAGAAAGAAAAAATTATCATTTTTAAATTGTTTTTTGTGAAATGGGCTGCTTTATCATTTCATGCCGGCCAGACAAACCTTCATTTACTTCCATGACAAAAAATTATCCATCTTTCTCATTCTCTTATCCCAATGAATTAAATTTTCTTGTTCCAAAAAACTTTTGTTTTGAAATTTCGCAGCTCAAAGACATTATAATAAGTGATCAATCAATTTGGAAAAATTATCAGAATCTTTTATATCATATGAAATGCCATTTCCTTGATGAAATTCAAGCAATTTCTTGGTTTTTCGTTAGTCAAAGACTTGAAGATTCAGTGAAAATTGAACATGATAGCATTAATTCTTGTGTTTTAGGAAATTCTTCACATAATTTGTTATCTTCAAAATCTTTTGTGATTTATTTCGAACAAAAAAACAATTTTTTTGAGAATTTTCCCTTTATGAAGAATTACAATCCCAAGAATTATAAAACGAAACTGACAATAGAAATCGAAAGCATTATATGCTCAAGGAAATTCTTAGCTTTGCATCCTTATTTTAAAAAACCATTCATTGAAATAGAAATCCATTCATTTGCAGATGATGATATCGAGAGCAAAACAAGTGAAAATTTGGAAGAAATTATCAAATATACGGCCAATTGTTCGCAGAAATTGCAAGGAAGAAGTTTTGAATGGAAAGAAGTTTTTAGTTATGATATGCAAAATATGACTAAATCTGATAATGGTTTTTTCAGCATAAGTTTGTTCTTCGTTAACGAATCCTCGAAAAAAAAAGAATTAATTGGAGAAAAATATGTTTTTTCTTTTTCTGAGCTGGGAAATCAAATGGTGACTGAAAAAAACATCAATATTAGAGAAGGTGATAAAAATGAAATATATTGCTCTTTGTTGTTTAAATGCCAATTGGTTTTTGATGTTTTGAACCTGTTGTTGTTCTGGAAAAATGATTTAGAAGTTAAAGACGAAGTGATCAAAAGAATTTTAAGAAAAAGTGAAAATAAAAAAATATTCTCTTTGCCAATGGATACAACAAAAAGCAAATCTTTGTCTAATGACAAAAAAAATAAAGATGCCTTCCACATGATGATGGAATCATATAAGTTAGCATTTAAAAAAACATCAAAAAAAAATCAGAGCTTAAAAAATGATAGGGTGTCAGTGATGTCAGTGATTGAAGCATATAAGAAAAACTGTGGCAAAAAGATGAATGAATCGTTAATTTCTGAGGATAGCGATCAATTCAATCAATCAATATATTATGATAATAAATATTATTTATCATAAATAGTCTTCTTAATATTTTTTTTTTATATTTAATTATACAGTCATTCTTTTCTTGATATTAAAGAGACAGACGATGGTGAAATTTAATAAAATTAAGAAATTTAAAGTGTTTTGTACATTATTTACTCCATGTTGATTTTAAATGAAATAAAAATTCAAACAAAAATATTTTTCTTACAAAAAAATTAAATGATGAAATTTTTAATTTTGCAATAAAATTTTAAAATCGGAATTGGATTCTCCTGTGTTCTGTAGAGACAAATTCTTTTCATTCGCCAAATGTAGTATTGACAAAAACAGAGTTTGAATAGAACAAGTTTGATTTTTTTCAGTAATTATTTCTGGAATAGTTTCCACTAAATCATGAAAATTCACTTCTTTTTTGCTTATTTTTTTTGAACCCTAAATATTTAGAAGTTTAATTGATTGAATAAGAAAAATTGAACTTTTTCTCTGTCAATGTATTTCCAGATTTTATCTTTAACATCCAAAATAGGCATTTGAATTTTGTTTTTGTTTTCATTATCATTCTTTTAATTTAATTATTTTTAATTAAACAAATGTTTACTTAAAATTCTAATTATTTTTAGTTTTAAAAATTAATAAATACCTTTTCATTGTCTTCATCATTAACTTTGCAAACGGAAAAATCAGCTTCATTTTGAAATTCATTTTTCAATATATCTGAATTTAATTTATCAAAAAATGGTCTTTCAAATAATGTTGCTAATCTAATTATTTTAATGAATTTTCACATAATTATTATTTTTTTTGAATTTGTTGCCTTGAGCTTTCCAAATTCAAGTCCATCGGCAATAAAAATGAGTGTTTTATAGGATCTAGCTGCTCAATTAGCTTATCCTCAAAAAATTGGTTGAGATTCAGGGGTTTTTCTCTTAAATATGTAGGTTTTCCCTCAACATTAAAATCGATATAAATAGATAGCTTGTCTTTAGATTTGTCGTCTTTTTTGGTTTCTTGTTTTTCTTTGAAAAGATTTGATTTTTCTAGATAAAAATTGGGTTTGAAATAGCCAAAAACTTAAAATAAAAACAAAACTAAAGAAAAAAATTGAATAAATCATAAAAAAATTTTAATAATTTACTAATTTTTAGTGAATCGGGACCAAGCCAAAAATTGTTCGCTCTTTAACAAAAGAATTAAAAAATTGTTTATAATATTAACATTACTCATTTTCTTGATAAAACTCGAGGATACTTTTACCCCCGTTTCCAATTTGACTATCATCGAACTCGCATAAGCTTAAATTTAATTTGGAATTCTCTTGAATGTCAAAATTATCAATAATTCCATCTACAAATGACCTTTCTCCTGAAAAAATAAACCCTTGTGACGCAGCTGCTTCTATTTCTTCAATTTCTCTGAACTCTTCAATTTCATTTAAAGAACCCATGCTTTCATTGGAACTTTCATCAAAAGTAAAGGATGGCATTTGAGAACAATTTAGATCATTGAATTCTGAGCAATTAAGCTTTGTTTTTGCTTCATCTTCTTCTTGATTGTTCGCTTGAAAATCAAACATTATTTCTTTTAATTCTGGGCAGATTCCTTTGTTGAAATTTATCGGTTTTTTGAGTCCTATATCTTTAAAAGAGTCATAATAAGGTTTTTTGCTCATTTCTTTTTCAGAAGCTTTTCCAATTATTTCAAATGTTGTTAAATTCAAAGACAAATTTTTATCAATCTATTAAAAAAATCAATAAATTCATTGTATTTTTTTTTACTATGAGATTGTTTATTAGAAGACCCAAAGCTCCTCCTTCATCAAATTTAGCTGAATTTTTTTCAAGCAAAGGATCGACTTCAAAGTCCAAATCAAAGTTCTTAAGGTTCAAATTTTCTTTGTTCGATTCTATGAATTTAATTTGCTGATCGTTCTTTTTTGGCTTTTTTTTCATCTCACTATTATTTATTGATTTTTCTTCTTCCTCCCTTTTTTGATCACCTTCTTTTGCTAAAAACAGATAAATTCTTTCCAAAAACTATGAGTTTTTTACTCTCATTTTCTTTTAATCCTCTGTTTAAACCTCCTAATACTTGATAAACGCAATTGAAGACAGAATCCACTCTATAAGAATATAATTTGACATCTACTTCTAAAGCCGATGCTAAATTTTTCCATGTTGAACAAGTATCAATATCTACAAATCTTTTTATAATTCACAGTTTATAAGCTTTTGGTTTACTGGTAAAATCACTCATTTCTTTGATATTCACCAAAGGGATTTCAAAAGCATTTGTGGAATTTATTTTCTAGTAAAGATGAAGAAAACTTGTTTTTTTTAAAAACAAAAATAACATTTTTGAGAATCATATTATAAATAATTGTTGCAACTTTATCACAGTTTTTTCCACTATTTTCTGAAGGATTTTTGAGTTTGGATTCATTTAGATCGATTTCACTTTCTTCATCATTTGTTTCTTGAAGATCTTGATCGTAAATTTCTCTTTTTTTTGCTTGTTTTCTCATTATCGGGACTGTGTTTAAATCAAATTTAAAAAATTGAGAGCTCCAACAACATTAAATATAAACGCATAAAAGAAACTAAGTTTTATCACTTATTTATAGCTTGAAATACACTTTAAATTTGATTATTTTTTTGGTTTTGAAAAAATAAAATCACTTAAATGATTTTAAATTTTTCATATTTTGTCCAATTTTTTAATTTTAATTTTTTAATTCTTTAAAAGTTTTTTGGTCCAGATCTACCAGATTGATATTTTGTCTGATATCCAATTCCTCCTCGATTATTATTATTAGGGCCTGCTCCTGAATAATACCCTCCTTCTTGATTTGAACTTTTATAATTTTGCCGATATCCACCATTTCTATAGCTTCCACTTTCATAATTTTTCCCACCTTCATAATTTTGATTATAATGTCCTCTTTGTTGAAAAGATTGTGATTGGCCACCTTCCTCATTATTGTAATGTCTTGGTTGATATGATTGTGATTGACCTCCTTCTTCATTATTGTAATGTCTTGGTTGAAATGATTGTGATTGGACACCTTCATTATTATTATTATATTTGTAATTGTAGTTTAAATTGTTGTTTAAATTATCGTTGTAATTTCTGTTATAATCACCTCTGTGACCCCCTCGATAACCCCGATATTTGTAATTTTGATTATTTTTCGGATATTTTTGATTTCTTTTGGCAAGAAGCGAATCCGATCCAAATGTTTCTTTGTCTACTTGATTCTGATGAAATCTTTCTTCCTTTGATTCTCTCGTTTTCTCAACTGTGCTGTTTGAAATATTATCGAAAAACGAAGTTTTAATATATTTCCCGAATTCTTTCTCATTGGATTTCGCGTCTTTCATTGTCAATTTCTGAAACTTTTCATTCATCAACTGAAAATCAAGCACCTCATTTTTCTTTTGTTCTTCAATTGGTTTTTTAGTTTCGCATTCTTTTTTAGTTTCTTCAATGGTTTGATTGACTTGTTTATTCTCAGTCTGTGCAATTTCTGGCACATTTTGGTTGTTTTGTGGATTATTATTGAATTGTTCGGCTGAAGAATCAAGAACCACTAAATCCTTTATATCTTTCCCTTCAAAAACTATACTTTCATGAACAACATTACTGCCTAAAATCTCATTATTTGGCATTTTCCCTTCTGTGCCAAAAGAAACTACATTTGTCAAAACAATGTTTTTTTTCTCAGGATTGACTTGGTATAAAGTTCCTTCATATCGGATTTCGGAGATGGTTGTGATGCTGACCCTGTAAGTACTAATAAAGGGAGTACCGCTCTGATTAGCTCCTTCTCCTGAAAAATTCATGCGAAATTAAAATTTTAGTTTATTTTTTAAATAGTTTCTGAAAAAAAATTTTTTGTTTTAAAAATGTAAAAAACAGAGAAAAAAAATTTTAAAATTTTATTTAAAAATCTTTTTTACTAATGGATAAATAAAATAAATCTGTCAAAATTTAGCAAGGAAAATTTTTTCTTTTTTTGATTTACCATTTTAAAAAATAGAACATTTTTTACATTTACTGCATAAATTTTTATTTTTTTTTTCTAAGAAAAAATCCATTCTATCAAAGTTTTCCACCAGAAGCGATTTGATAAAGGTATCATCTCCATTTCCTAGAAAATACATTTTAAAATTTTCAAACAATGGAATCAGAAGATCATCATATTTTAATTTGAAAGGTTTTGATAATTTATCATTCACTGAAGTAAAAATATGTATTTTATCATTTCCGAAATCCATCACTTCAATAATAATATTTAAAATATCCTCGGATGCTAATTGTTTTGAGGCAGACATAATGGGAATTTCACATTTTTTTACAAAAATAAATTCATTTTTATCAATTTTTCCCAGTAGAACACTTAATCTTGAAAGTTCACAATACCCTTCTTTTCGATATTGAATTATGTAAGCCTCTTCATTGATAAAATTTTGAAAAGATCTCATCAAAATTGTAAACATTGAGATGCCTTGCATTTTTAAATCCAAGTGAATTTTGCAGCTCAAAGATCTCAGGTTTAAAACATCATTGATTCTTAGAATGCTTTGTTTCATCTTCAATCCATTTGGATTGATTTTGTCTTCATAATACTTATCATAATTCTGCCATTCTGGATTTATAACTTTAAAAAAATATCGAGTTGATATGAATTTTGTTGCAATTTGGTTAAACTCAAGACTAACGTTTATTTTATGATTTTTTTCATCATTTGAAGGAAAATTTTTATTTAAAAATATTCCCAAATTTTTCAGATCTTCTTTAAACCAATCGATTTGATTATCATTCTGAATCTTTAAAAGAACTGTTTTGTTCTCCAAATTTTCTTTGGGTATATTTTCTTCATAGTTGGACTCTTGAGGAAGTAAGTCCTGATCATCAGAGCTTTGGTTGTCTTTTTTATTGGAAGATATTAATTGAAAATGCTTTGCAGGTTCCATCCGTATTTTTCTCAAAATTATTTTTTCTTTATTTAATTTTATTATCCTTTTTTGAATTTTGATTTTTTTTAAATTTCAAAAAAATTTTCTTAATTTATAAATTAGAAAGCAAACTCTAACTCCAAAATTACTCAATTTTATTAAAAATAAAAATAAAAACCAAATCAATAGATTTCCATTTTTATTATAATTAAAAAAATGAAAATCGCAAATAATTTGTCCTCGATTCATTCTTATAAAAAACGCTATACTCCTTCCTATAATTATTTCGATAAAATTGATATTCCAAACAATTCTTCAGAAATAATTTTAGGCACTACGAAAAATTTAGATATGAGAAAGGTGGTAAATAAAGACTTAGAAAGAAAACTTGAGAAACATGAAACTAATGATTTTCATTTTTATGATATTCCCTTTTTTCCTTTGAAAGAACCATCGTCAAAACTCCACCAAAATAAAAACTTTAAATCTATTCATAATCACATTGATCTTCAGCATAAAAATTTTATAACAAAAATTTTCACTGAGCCCAAATACACTGATTTAGAGCAAAATGCAAGAAATTCTTTGAAGAAAAATGGTTCTTTACTATTTTTGAATGAAATGTAGTATAATAAATTCATGAAATTTTTTAAGAAATAACAAAAATTCATTTAATTTTATTTAGGTTTTATGAATTAGAAAAGAAAAAAAAGAATGAAGGAATTCTTCCAAATTATAATTTTAAGACAGATCCTGATCAAACTGAGTTCAATGTTATCTGTAATCTTGATAAATGGATTTTAAAAGCAAAAAAAAATCAAGAAAATCGATTAGTGAAAGGCCATCTGCCTCAAATTCATCCTAAACTGGAAAATAGCGAATTGGAATTGGCTAAACGAGAATTATTAGAAGAAGAAATTTTAAAGAAATATAATAATGAAGACAATGAGAATCTGAAAATTAAAGTTCGTAAAAAAGAAGATTATGAAGTTCAAGCATTTTTAAAGAAAATGCCTAAAATTAATAAAATGTCCACAGTTTTTTTTGAAAAAGAGGAAAAAAAAACTGAAGAAACGAATGAACTTTTTCTAAAGAATTTGAAGAAAAATGTTAATGCTTTATTGAGAGCTGATGTTTCGAAAACCAGCATCACTGAAATGGCTGAATTTTATGAAAAGAATGTTGATTTTCTCAACGAAAAAATAGAGCGTAAAATAAAGAATTTAGATGCCCTTTTAGTCACAAAAGAAAGAACTATGCAGCTTATTAGAAAAGAAAATGTTCATGTTTTAGATAGACTCAATAAAATTAAAGAACTTGTAACAAAACAAAAAAAATATTTTTAGTAAAAATTCTTTTTTTAAAAGAAAATTTCATTGATAAAAAATATTGAGGAATCAAATGAACCACAAAAAAAGGCAACAAATCGAGTGCTAAAAGAGGGGGGAAAAACTGTGTCGAAACAAATCATGGAATTCAGTAAACTAAAAGAAATAGATGGAACGAAAAAACAAATAGAGACTCTTCAAGAAAATTATAATGATTTCCAGAAACAATTGGCTTATAATAATGGGATGATTCTCGACATAGAGCCTTGCAAAAAAAAAATTAAAGAAGATCTGAGAACTCTTCGTAAAATTCAAAGAAAATTTTTTCTGAACTTGCTCAAATTTGGAAAAGATTTCAGGTATAATATCAATTATTTAATGATAAAAATAAAAAAAAACGAATAATTTTTTTGAAAATAGAATTGAAGGTCTTGTTTGGCTGATAAGACATTGTTGGTCACTTGGAGAAAAAGTCGATGAAAAGTTTTTACCAGATTTTTTAGACTTAAGTGCCAAAGAATTTTTATTGGCTGTAAATTTATTTGATTATTTGGGCTCTAATTTTATTCATTAGAGAGCCAAACATGAGGAAAATATTAAAGAATATGAATTGTTTGCCAAAATTTCAGTTGAAATTCTGAAAGCCAATGTAATTGAAGATAAGAATAGCATTTTCAATGGGATAGATGAAATGAAAATCCAAGAAGACAGTTCGTCAATTCAAAATATTTTGGATCTGGAAAATTCTTTTGGATCTTTATTTTTAACAAAACCCCACAATCTAATAAATATCAAAGAAAATCAAATAGAAAATTTTGAAAAATCTCCTTCAATAAGTGAGATTCTTCTAAATTTTATTTATTTATTTATCTTTAGAAGTCAATGCTAAAACAGTAAAAATGCAATTTGACGACAAAATCAAAGAAATTGTCTATAAGAGATTCAAAAACTCGATAAAGCCTCTTTCTAAAAATTCTTTGTCTGATATTGTTTATGAAGAAGTAACTTATTTAATAATAAGTTCAAATATATTTTTTTTTTTAAGACGCGAAATAAAATTAAAGAATTGATCAAGCCAAATTACGAAGAAGAAAATCCAAAGGAGAAAACTCACGTACAATTTTTTGTTAAAGGAGCTTAAAAAATAGGCGTTTAGTTTGATGAATTATCAACACTTACATTTGATATCAACTATTCAGAGAATTTCACTCAAAATATGATTTTTTATGAAAATGATTCGAAAATGCACCTTCATAATAATAAAAATGATTTTTTAAAGGAGCTTGAAATGTTGAATAAAAAAATTTATGAAACTCAAAAAATTATAAGAACTATGCAAAATTCAGAGGTTTATCGAATCATTAAAGAATTCGATTATAGAAATTATTCAAAAAGATTCAATGTGGATGTGCCTCTTGTTTTGTCATGTCTTGTTGGAGTAAAGCAAGCTCAGAAAGAAATATCTAAGTTTGCAATGAAAAACAAAGATCCTTAAATATGTTTATTTCAGAAAAGAAATTCATTCATAAACATTATACGTTTTTTTTTTTATTTACAATTGAAACAAACAAACAAAAACATTTTTTTTAAAATAGGGTTTTCAAGAAAAAAAAAATAATGAAATTTTTAATTGATTTTTCATAAATAGAAACAAAAAACTAATTTAATTATTTTTAAAAAAAAAGGAAAAAAAGATTTTTGTTTTTATGTTCTCCGAATTAATCAATAAAACTTTCCAAGTCACGAAAAAATTGGGATCTGGAGGATGTGCAGAAATTTTTGAGGGCGTAAATATTTTGACCAAAGAAAAAGTGGCCATAAAAGTCGAGAAAAAAAACGATCAACATTCTCACCTCAAAAACGAAGCAAATATCTATGAATACCTTCTAAATCAAACAGAAGTTCCCCCTTTTATACCCAAAACATATCAATATTTCAGCAATGAAGAGAATAATTTCTTGGTTATGGATTTGTTAGGTCCTAGTCTTTCGGATTTATTTAAAAGATGTGGGAAATCTTTTTCTTTAAAGACTGTTTTGATGATTGCTTTGCTAAATTTGAGAATTCTTGAGTTTGTTCATTCTAAGGATTTAGTTCATAGAGATATAAAACCCAACAATTTTTTGATAGGCAAAGGAGATAAATGCAATCAATTATATTTGATTGATTTCGGATATTCCAAAAAATATAGACTAGAAAACGGCTCACATATACCTTTAAAGATTTATTCTCATTTAACTGGAACTACTCGATATGCAAGCATTAATAATCATTTGTGTTTGGAGCAATCAAGAAGAGATGATTTAGAAACTCTTGGATATTCATGGATTTATTTGTTAAAGGGAGGGTTGCCTTGGCAAGGTCTTAAGGCTCCAAAGAATGTTAAGAATCAAAAGGTCAAAGAAAAAAAAATGGTAGTTCCAGTCGATGAACTTTGTTATGGAATACCTACAGAGTTTGAAACTTATATAAATTATTGCAGAAAATTGGAGTTTGAAGAAGCTCCTGATTATATGTATTTGAAAAGCTTGTTTCAAAAATTATTTGATGAAAAATCTTTTTTGTTTGATTATAAATTTTCTTGGAATTCTTGAAATTATTAAAAACAACATTTATTTATTCTTTTCTCTTTGATTTCGTTTATTCAAAAAAATTTATTAAAATTATCAAAACAAAACAAAACAATATTTTTTCTTTTTCTATTGGGTTCATCCCAATAATTATTGTAATGCTCATTCTTGACATCTTTTTCATCCATAATATCCACACATTTATTGCATAACTGAGCTTTTCATTGTTCCAGGCTTGCATTTTAAATATAAGAAGCTACAATCGTTGACAATGGCAATTATGAAAATAAACTGAAAGAATTTGATTTCTAATTGAGAAAGACTACATTCAATTAAATTTTTAACAATATCACTATCATTGAACTGAAAAAATGTTTGTGAATGTGACACTAAAAACTTTTTTTAAAAAAAACTTTGGGATTTTCATATTCCTTCATACTTTTTATTTTCAGAATTTTTTCGATTTGAATTTTTCTAATTTAACATTAAAACTCAAATGAAACTTTATAATTGTTTGTGAACAAAAAATGTGTTTAAAAATTGGGAAATTAAAGGACTTTTTTTGGTATTTTTTTTGTTGAGTTTAATTTGAGATTTTTCTGATTTTTTAAAAAAAAATCATAATTTTTATGAATATATTTCAAAATTATGGCAAAAAGTCAAACGTATCTGAGCCGGAAAATGAAAAAAATAAAATTTCAATGGAAATTGATTCTGAAGAATTAAAGGACCTAATTGCCCGAGTTAGAGAAGGCAATAAAATAATTGGTGATAGGAAAGAGGCTAAAGGTATTTTAATCATAGGCGAAACTGGTGTCGGAAAAAGCACTCTCACTTATCTCTTTGCAGGAAAACGTTTAAAAGTCATTACCAGTGAGACAAAAGATTTTGTGCTTGATCTACTAGCAAGCTCAGATTATTTAGACCACATTGATATCAGTCATAAAAAAGTTTCCCAAACGATAATTCCAGGAAAGGTTAAACATGATGGAAATGTTATATGGGATTGCCCTGGATTTGGAGATATAGGCAGAAACGCTACACAAGATATAGCTAATGGGTTTTATATACAAAGGTTATTTGAGACTTCTGATGAGTTAAAGTTTGTCTTGGTTTTGCCCGAATATCATACAAAAGCTAGAGGACAAGATGCTGTAAGAGTTATTGAGCATTTCGCATCGATGTTTGAATCAGTGAAGGAATTAAAGGAAAGTGTTTGCTTGCTGGTGACACAAGTGCCAAAGGAAAAAAAACAAGGAGATATCAAAAAAACTTTAATGTCCATTATGGAGGATAATAAGAGATTGGATCCCAAAGCAAAAGAATTAATGGGTTATTTCTGCGAAAAAATAGAGATATTTTATGCCTTAACAGAACCGGGAATATTGGAAAATAAACATTATTCCACTTTTATTCAGTCAATAAAGCAAAAAGTGAAATTTCTCCAAACGAAAACAAACAAAATTAATATCGTGGTCTCTCAAAGATCTGTCCCTTTGGCTGAAAAACTTTTCAAAATCACATATGAAAATTTATCGGAAGAGATCGATCAACTGCAAGAAGCTTTGATCAATAATTGTTGCGAAAATTGTCAAATAAGTGAACAAATTGATGAATATTTTTTTAAAAGCGAATTAGAGATCACACTTTTGGAGAATAAACCTCATTTGAGAGATTATGTGACAGTTATGTCGTTAGTTGCCTTAGGAAATAATTTTTCTGATATGATTGAAAAAATAGATAAGTTGGGTTTTGATAACTGTTTTTCGAAATTGAACAAATCAATTCAAAGCACACTTAAAATAATCGGTCATTTCAATGGTGGTCATAACCCTTTTGTTAACGCAAACGAAAGAGAATTCTTCGAAGAAAAAATCAAAGAAACTTCCAATCAATTGAGATTTCTTTTGAAGATCCTTAAAGCCCAATCATTTTCTTTATTTCTCAAAGAAACCATTAATAAATTTGCTTTTATAAAAGAAAAATTGTCCAATATCATAGGCATAAAAGCCAGAAAGATGGAAATTTGCAAAACTGAAATGAACTCTCTTTACTATGAAAAAATTATTCTTTTTCTTACGCATTTCGAAGAAGATTCTAATGTAGCCAGAAATATTTCAATTGCTCATTTATGTTGTTCTAAATTGTCGTTCCAAAAGAAATTGATTACTGATGCTCTTATCAATGGCATAAATTCATACCTTTATTGGGTGGGAAACACAGAAGCAATTGAGTTTCTAGACAAAATTTTTGAAGAATACAAAGACCAATTAAAAATGCTAAAAACTGAAAATCAAACTGAGATCATTACTGAACTGTTTGAACTGAATAATAAAAAAATGAATATTCTTTTGGAGAGCGCAAATCAAGAAATTTTGAAATTTTTAGCAGAGCCTGAAAAAAACGAAATGTTTGATTTCATTGGTAAAGGTTATGTTATACTGAAAAAATTGTCCATTCTTGCTCAAACTCCAATTTCCAGTAATATCACAATAGCCATTGAATTGATTAATTCATGTTTGGAGCAGTGCAATTCTGAGAACCAATTGAGAATTAATTTGATGAATGAAGCAGATTATATGCAAAAGATTTATGATTTATCAGTGAAAAGTGAATCTGCTGCTAAAATTGAAAAATGGGTGAATTATTTCCTTTTTTTAGAAAAAATCAAAAGTCTTTTATACGTAAAAACGAAGGAAATTTCTTCTAATCAACAAAATTATAATGAAGAACAATTGAGAAAAATAATTTTTTTTACTTCATTTGAAATGAAAATTGACGATCAGTTGATTAACACCAGCAAAGACCCAGTATATATAATGATTCAAAATGATGCTTACTATCAACTTGGCGCAACTTGTCTTCAGAATAGAAACTATGAAGAAGCTGAAAAATTTTTTATTCATTGTATTGAAATCGATTGCAATTATGATTTGGCTTACAAAGGATTGGAAACCTTATATTTTAAAAATAATAATCATTTGAAAACTGAAAATACAACAATTCTTGAACGTTTGTTTGAATTCAGTATCAAACATTTTGGTTTGTTATTTCAAAAACATGTGATTTTGGTTTTGGATGATTATGTAGGAGATAGAAAGTTTTTTAATCCTTTGAAAAATGAATCGGAATTTCTGGAATATTTGGAATCTGTTTTAAATATTTGTTCAATGGTTCAAAACTTTGATAAAGACGCCGATTTTAACATTTATCTCAAAGATTTCTTCCAGTTTTTATCGGAAATAAAGAATAAATTAAAAAATCAAGCTAATTTTGATTGTTTTGAAGAAGAATTTAAAAAACATCCGAAACTGATCTGCGAAACTGTTTCGGAATCTAGTGAGTTTATGGGGATTTCTTTATTGGAAAAACAAATAAATTACTCAATTTGGTTGGAGAATGTGAAGCTCAAAAAAAATCAAAATTTTTCCCGAGGTATTTTGTTTGAAAATATTGATATGATAAATTTGACTTCATTTTATTCAAAACTACGGGAAAAAACAGCTCATATGGAAATTTCACTCAAGGAAACTGATCCAAAATATTATATAAAAATAAATGAATTGACAAAAAAAATTTGGGATAATAACAAAATGATTTTAAAGGACACAAGCATTTGTTGTATGAGATTAGGAGATATTTTAATGTGTGATAAAAATAAGGAAGCTGTTAAATATTATCAGGATGCACTTGAACAAACTGAACAATTTTTTAATTTTTGTGAAAAGGAAAACCATTTGGATCTTTATAAACAATTCGCCAGAAAAAGAGAAATAGCTCAAAAATTGGGGAATTTGCACTTTTCAATGGAAAATTATCATCAAGCCTTTAATGTTTACAAAAAAATTAATGATTACTTAAGGATTAAGGAATGTTTGAAGAGATTAAAACCAGTTAGCCAGAATGATGCCACTTTCATAGAAGAAAAAGGAGATTATTATTGTGGGATTGGCTTAATAGAAAAAAGTGTCGCTTCTTATCATGAAGCAAGAGTTTTATCGAAAAAAGTTGATGATGTTGTACGCTTGTATAAAAAAATAGCTATTGCTTTGGAATCTTATAAAAAAAAAATCATTGTTAAAAATAAAAAAAATTTAACTAAATTTAAAATTGAAAAAAAGAATTTAAAATTTGAAAAAGACTTAAAATTTTTTCAACTAAACAAAAAAAATTGAAAATTGAAAAAAAATATAAATCTATCAAATTTTCAAGAGAATTTAATATTATATTTCCGTAGATTTAATAATTTGCACAAACTTAAAAAAGAATTCTTTTATTTAAGTAGAGATAGAGTGAGAAAAAAAATTATAAATTGTAATGAGATGAAAAAAAATTAAAGAACTTTAAGAAAGAAATATTTTGTTGTTTTAATAGTTAAATAAATTATTTTATAATCAATTGAAAAAAATGGATCTTCTATTTTATTATAACTTTCTTTTCCAAATTATTTGGATGACTGTCATGTTTCTCATATATGTGATTCGTAAAAATGGAAGTTGGGTGGATTTCGGCTGGCCAAGTGGATTTTTTCTTATGGCGTTGGCTCATCTTCTTTTTTCCCCTGGTCATTGGTTAAGGAAATCAATAATCTGTTGTTTATATATGTTAGCAGGAGCACGATTCATGTTCGGTTGGATTAAAAGAGGCCATCTTATTAAAGAAGATTCACGATGGATTCTATGGAGAGAGCTATGGGCCCAAGGAAAAGGCATGTTTGGCAATAAGAACGAATTTGTTAATAGTTGGTTTTTTTATCATGCTCAATCTTTAGCAAACGCTTTGTTTTTTAGCATTCCTTTACAAATATCCTGTGCAAATATGGATCAAAATATAGGTTGTTTTGAAATTTTGGGAGTTATTCTCTGGTTTTTTGCTTTTTGGCTTGAAAATACAGCAGATTTTCAAAGGGTAAAGTTTCTTGCAAATCAAAAGAAAGAAAACAAACCTTCAGGAGCTATTGTAAATGATGGTTTATGGAAATATTCAAGACATCCAAATTACTTTGGTGAATTTTTAATTTGGATTGCTTATGCTCTTTATTCAATTCCTTCTTTAAAATGGGAATGGCGATCTGGCATGCTATTTTTTGTACCTTATGTAGCATATTATTTCCTTGTGAAATTTACAGGAATTTATATAACAGAACAATCAATGATAAAAAAAAGAAAAGGAACAATCTATGAGAAAGAATATAATGATTACTTAAGGACTACAAATGAGTTTTTCCCATGGTTCAATCAACCTGTTAAATCTGAATAAAAATTCAAATAATTTTTTTTAGAATTCATTATCAAAAAAAAACAAAAAAAATATCTTTTTGGTTTTTTATAAAGATTGCCTTAAATTTAAAAAAAATTAAAAAAATGAGAAAATTAATCAGTTTTTTGCTCTTTGCGATCTTCGTTTTAGCGATATCAGGAATCAATCCTCAATTTCAGGTTTTATTAATTGGCTTCAGCTTATGTCAATAAAACTTTTTGACTAAAGGCAGAAGTTGGAAAGGATGTTAAAAGCAAACTACAGAAAAGCATAAAGGAAAATAAATTCTTTCAAGGTTTCGTTTTTGGGGTTTTTTTGAGATTTTGATTTTATAAAAAAAAATAGATTTGAAAGCAAATTATTATTATTACGCAAGTCTTGCATTTCTCAAAACATCTCAAGCTGATTTAAATGTAATTAATAGAAAATTGAGGCATTAAAAATATAATTTTTAATAAAGGTTTGCGATTTATTAGATAACAAGGAACAGGTAAATAATTTGGAAGGCGATCATTCATTCTATTATTACAAATTCGCTCATGCTGCAAAATGCAATAAGATCCAACTATCTCCAGAGGTAAATAAAAAAATTAAATTTGAAATTTAAAAATTAAATAAAAATTTAAATAAGAAAATTAAAAGCATTTCAAATGCAGCCACTGCTGATGATTTAGACACATTCTATAAAGAAAATGTCATTGGATTTTTATTTACAAGTTTGACTCAAACACAAATCAAAACAGTTTGCGAAAAGGTTCAAGATTTCCTTGAAGTAAACGGAGCAGCAAAGCTAACAAGAAAAAAAAACTCAGAATCTTCTTATGAAGATACTCACAAAGTCCTCAATATAGCCTCTTCTTGTCTTGAATTCTTAAGCGAAAACTCCACAGTTAATTTAAGATTATCATTAACAAAAGCTATTGGAAATATTGCATTGAACTCTTTACAAATCAATCAGGTTTGTTATAACATTTACTTTTAAAAAAAAATCAAAGTTTTCACTTATAATTTTTTTTTTAAAACAAGATTTTTATGAAAAAAATCAAAAACATGAATAATATAAAAATTTAAAATAATTTAAAAAAAAAAAATAGGAAACAAGAGCAATTTATGATGGAAAACATCCACTTAGCAGCACTTCAACAATAGTTTATTATGTGAGAAAATTATCAAAACATGTAGATATCGGCGATTTCGCCTCCCTCGCACCAGAATTTCTTAATTTCCTTTCAGAAGCTGCCTTAGGAGCCAAATGTCCAAAAGGAATTTTCTTAATTTACAGAGCTTTTGATTCATTTCTTGATGTTCCTTTAGTTTTTATGGATCCAAAACCTGCTCTTGCTGGCAAAAAAACAACACTTTTGTTTCGTTGTGCTAATATTTATGGAGAAGCCTGCTCCAAAGTTCCAACAGTTCAAGGACAATTGAGTTTAAATGGAAAAACTATTGGAAATACAATCAAGTTTAATTTGGATAAAAAGACCAATGCATTCCAAGGAGAGTTTGATACAAGTTTTTTAACAGAACTGAGATTATACGATCTTTCGATCAGCCTCACTAATTCTTCTTTGAATTATAATGTATATCACAATATTTTTCTTGGTGGGTTTAAATTGATCAAATTTATTTTTAGGTTGTAAAACATGTAGGAATCACAACAAAGATTAGCGTTCAAAACATTAAGTTTGAGGTTGTTCAGTCAAAAGTCGCTCCGAAGATTCTTACTAATGAAGTCGCATTTCCTCAGGTTTACAAAAGCCCAATTGCTGCCAATCAAAATAGTTTTATTCATATTCAATTCGAAGTAAATTTAGAAAAAAAATTTAAAACTTATTTAATTATTAAAAAAGTTGAAGTTTAGTGACACAAAGGCTGTGCCAATCAAGCAATTAGCAGTAAGACTGAGACATCCTGAACATCGGTTTTCTACGAATTTGGTCAATGCTGTTTATGATGGAAACACAAATGTTTATAAAGCTGTGATTGATATTGGAGATCCAGTAAGATTTTAAAGTAATTTTTGGTTTAGGCTTTTTTAGGATCATGTAATGGCTTTCAATGCTTTGTATAAGGCAGAACTTATTGTAGCTGATGAACTTTTGCAAGATAACATTAAATGGTTTGTTTTGAGGTTTTTTTGATTATAAAATTATCTGTGAAGGACATTCGCTACCTTTGATTTAACTTTTCAAAAACCTTTAAAGTCAGCACCTTTGTCAGATATTGATTATAACCCATTATTCCTAATTTCCCATAGATTCCCAGCCCCAAGAAACCCACCTCCGGCATTTGTAAATATACTTTATTTTCTTAATAAAGTAATTTATGTTTTAACAGATTACTGTATTTTTTTCTATTGCAATTTTGGCAGTTGCAGTGATATTTTTTGTGATGCTAAAAGGAATAAATGTGAATTTCTCTAAATTTCCTTCTGATTTTAGAGGTGGGTTGTTCTCATTCCTATTTACTTTGGTAATCTTTGCATATATTGCTTTGCTCTGTTTGTTTTGGGTGAAAATCAATTTGATAGAAACTTTGACGGTTCTTGTTCTGATGTTTATTCCAACCATTCTAATTGGCAATGAAAGCTTAGTCTCATTGAAGCTTGAACAAGAAGTTGGCCAAGTTAAAGAAATTATTGAATAAAGTTAAGAATTTTAAAAATCAAGGATTTAAATAGTTTTTAGATTTTAGAAAATATTTTTTTTTGCTCTTAAATTAATTTTTACAAAAAATAAATACTCTTGTTGAGAAAAATTTTTTTGTCAAAAATCAATTGAAATATTTTAGCGCTTTGTTAAATAAATAAATAAAAAATTATGTATAAATTTATTATTAATTTGAGTTAAAAAATAAGTGAGGTCCGCAACAGTAGAAAAAATTGAGTTTTTTTTTTTTTTTTTTTTTTTTTTTTTTTGGTCGTATTAAATTTTAAAATAAAATAGAGTTTCTCTTATTTTATTTATTAATTTGGTAGGCTGTTTTGGGGTGTGAGTTGCGTCCCCATCTTTCTCTTCCCCTTCTACCTCTGCCTCCTCTACTACCTCTCCAATTTTTCTAATTTATTAATTGACAATACAAAGAAGTTTTCAATTTTTTTGAAAGAATTAAATGTACTATTTAATCAAAATGAAAATGCTAAAAATGGAAAAAGTATGTTTTGAAATAAACCATTTGAACAAATAATAATATTTTAAATTGAGATGAATTGTTTGTTTTGTTATTAGAAGCTAATTTCTACTTTTTTTCAATGGATTATACAAAAATCTTTCAAACTGCAATTGCCAACGAATCCAAACAGAGCCTTGTTACAACCTTAACATCCCAATCATCATCATTTGAGAGTTTAATGAAAGACAACTTAATAGATTCCTTTTTTAAAAAACAAATCTTAATTTTTCACTAAAAATAATATATTACTTTCTCCTTTTCTGAAACTCTTCCATAACATGATTTCAGACTTTTTGCTGCATTCATTTTTACATTAGCGATTTGATCGTTTGATAAATCAAACAGAATTTCTAGAATTGAATGAGATAATAACTCTTGGGAGAGCAATCCTGCAATTTTCTATTGAATAAAATATTATTTTAGTTTCAAATTTTTTTAAATGCCTGGATAAAGAATAAAAAGGTTTCGCGATATAAATAGTTTGTTGAACCTGCTAATTTCAAATATTTCTCTAACATATTCTTCTCAAGCCATTTTTCTCCGAAAATCTCGCTTAATTCATAAACAACTTTTATCATAACTTCTCTATCGAAAAGCAAAATAATTACAAATTATTAAAATATGTAATATGTTATACCGTACGGCAAATATTTTATCTGTGATTAAAGATCCAATCATTTTCATAATTTTATCTGAAAAAAACTCTTCACCTATTTGTTTGGCGAAATAAGGTAAATAATCAATAGCTGACACTCTGATTCTCCAATTATTATCATTCCCCAAATCGATTAATCCAGGTATTATTGATTGCGAAAGAGTATTTACTCCTAAAACCTTCACGATTTCATTCAATTTTTTGAACAAATTCACACGAACTTCAATCTCATCATCTTTTAAAAGTGCCAAAAAAATTGGGAGAATAATTTCATTCGTGTATTTTTTCCCTAGAAATCCACATAAAGTCAAAATATGTTCAGCCATAGCTGATCTCACATATGTTAAACTGTCTGATTGAATCGTTTTCAATAGAGGACAAACCTTTGTGACTATATCATCAATGTCGATCATTTTTTGTGAGACTAATTGGCTTAAACTTTGGAGATTTGAAACTGCGATGCTTCTCAACTATATTTTTGGTGAATTTATTCTCAAAAAAGAAAAATTTAATGAAAAAAAATTTAAAAAAAACTTCAGGTTCTGAATCTTGTAAGCATCTTAAAAATAATGGTAAAACAAGATTTTTCGTGTTTTCTTTGCCAAAAATTAATCCCATTTCTTTTATTTTATCACATAACATATATTTAATTCTCCATGAAGCGTCATTGGACAATAATTGATAAAACCCCACAATGTTTTCTTTATATTTACTCAAAGGAAGGAAATTGGCAAGATGAATTAATCCTTCTACGAGAAAAAGCCTCACAAAATCCTCTTCATCCTTTATTAAAACTTGAAAGATTTCTATTATTTCCTTTTCTTGTCCTGGATTAAGAACTTTTATAAAAGCTGGGAGGTTTTTAGCAGTGGCTTTGCGAACCATGGGCAAAGAATCTCTCATTAAGATTTTATAACTATTCAAAATTTCATTTTGAGTTATCGGGGAAATAGCACCATAAATACTCGGAATAAGCTCTAAAGCAACAATTTTGCATGAGTAATATTCAGAAAGATTAAATCTTTTGATCATCGAAATAAAATAATCCTCATTTTTGGCAATCATTTTTTTTAATGATGCGATGGTTTTTTCCTTAATTTGCTCATCTGAAATCTGGCATAAATTCTCCAATAAAGGAAGCAACATTCTACAATACCCTTGTCCTCCAATATGTTCTATAATATTTCCCAACATTTCTGCAAGAGGCAATAAGACTTCATCTTCATCATCTAATAAATCTGAAGAAAAATTTGAAAAATTTGAAAATAGTATTAAATTTATGTACCGTTGATATAAGGAAGCAACTCAGATCGGGTTCTTTCAGGACCAAGCGCTGATGCTATGATAGTTAAATGTTTGAGTGAATTGATCCTTTTTTTAATTTCTTCAGATTTGAGCTCCTCAATAAGTGTTGGTATTGATATATTCATTATTTTTTGCAATTAGTTAAAATCAAATTAATAACTTTTTTTCGGTTTATTAAGGGGGAATTTTTAATTTCGGTTATTTTTGGAAGCTTGATCGAGCAAAATATTATTTTTTATAAAAATTAATTCAAAAACTCTACTGTAATTGACAATTTATACAGTTTGAAATAGTATTTAAGACAAACTTCTAATATTATAATCCAATTTGATAGACATAAAATTATTTAACTTGAAAAATATTATTTTAATAAATTTTTGTTTTTCTTTTCACTCTTGATGGAGCAAAATCCAAATCCTAATTTTCTTAATTCTGCCAGCAATTACTGGAGTTCAAAATTTAAATTCATTCAGAAACCTGTTGCAGCTCAACAAGAAATTGTAAACTCAGTTGTTCAAAACCTTCCTGTTAGAACCCAAATTATGTCTCCTATTAATCAACCATTTTACTACCAAAATGTCTATACAAAACCCCAAATAATACCTCAAACAATGAATCAACCTCAGTATTTTGTCCAAAACAATGCAACTTATCCTCCTTCGATTGGCATGTTTCAGAATCTGGTGCCAAATACTGCTACCGGTGTTCCTCAAATCTATAACAATAATCAAACAAAATTGATGCCAAGTGTTGAAACACAAAACAATTATTATCAACCAGCTTCTCCTAATTTTTTTCCTTATGCAAATCAAAATGAAAACATGTTTGGAGCAGTTTTAAATAAAGCTGGCAATTTTTGGTATGGAACTGCCCCGTATCCCCAAAATCAAATTTTGCAACGACCTCAATATTATTATTCTCAAGGCTTCCACTCAAATCCTATTTCAAGAGAATTTTCTTCCAGCAATAACGAGTCTGACCCTTTTTCTTTGGAAGGAGGTTCAGTTAACAAAGGAATTGCAGATATCTCAAAAATTCAAAAGAAAATAAAAAAAAATTACAAGAGAAAAACCAAAACGAATAGCAAAAAAAATTACACAAATAAAACAAATGATGCAGTATCTATTGCGAAGAAACTCCTGGCAATAGCGAATAATTGGCAAGAAGTTTGCAAAAAAATTCCAGAAAATCTTCAGTTAACGTTTAAAGAAAAAATGAAGAGATATTTAAAAAGGAGAATTTTGCCAGATCTTCAATTAAAAAACAAATTACAAAGAGCCGAAATGCGAGAACCTTCTTCTGAATTAGAAATTGGAACAAATGAAATGGAAGATGAGTTCAAAGAAGTGAAATTTGATGAAATCTTCGGGAAGGATTTGGAGAAATTATTTAAAAAAAATGAAGAAAATTCAACGGCAAAAGATTCTATGAGAAGAGGTTGGCAGCCGCCGGCATTTAATCAAAATTTCGAATTAGAAAGTCCAACTTTGTCAAAGATTTTAAAGCAAGATGCTCTAAGTATCAATTTTGAAATAAAAGAAAAAGAGGGCTTTATCAATGAAAATGAAGAGAAAAACTTGTATTTTGAAACAAATATTGAAAGAAATGAAGAAGAAATAAATTTAGTGGATATGATGATAAATGAAAAGAAAGAACAGGAAGAGTTGACGAATGAATTTAATGAATAGGAAATTTGGGAGATTCCAATTGGATATTTATTTATTTATTTTATTTCTGATTAATATATTTATATTTGATTCAAACTGTTAAATGAAACCTCTTCTCTTTTTAAAGCCAGTGAAAAGTTGATTTTATTTTTAAATTATGAAATTTGGCTTTACGGAGGAAAAATTAAAATTTAAAAATAAATTATATTCTGATTTCATCCATTTGATTAAGATGTTCATCATCCACCATTTGTGTTGAAGAAATCACTTTAATAAATTTGTCATTTTTGGTATTCACATCAAATTGCAGCACTTGTTGAATTTTCTAAATTAATTCATAATCAAATAAACTAAAATAAAATTTTTTTTCACATGTCTGCAAAGAAAACATTCACCTGTGTTTTTCCAAAGTTCCAAAGAGCAATCATAACAAACTCCTAAATTTTTCACAAATCATTTAACATATATTATAGAGAGAATAAAAAGTTTATTAGAACCTCCATGTCCACATTCCATAAAAACTGCATCAGGTACTTTGTCAAAACAAATTAAGCAATTTATAACTGATCTATCTAAATTTTCCAATTGTTGTTCCTGATTCAGTTGTTTGATTTCCTTATTGGAGGAAGGACTATACATGACTTGCATTGTTTCTCCTCCGTTTTTATAATAGGGGCTTTCATCTTTGAAAACTGGGGGTGTTATTTGAAGACTTTTTGATCGGGAATGACCAAATATATTTTCTTGTTGGCTATTATTTTTTTCTTTCTCATTTATATAAAGCTTTAGCCCATCATCTTGGGATTTATTATCTCTTTGGGTCAATGATTTTTTGGCTTCATCATCACGGTAAATGTGTTGATCTTTTAAATTTTTATCTAAATTATTGTTCGGCAAAAAGTTGATGATTTCTAAAGGAGAAAGAGAGAATTTCTTTTGTAATCTGTCTCTTGCTAATTCTTCGTCGATTTCGGTTTGAATTGTGATTGCACAGTTTTCGTTGGTGTTAATCTGCTGAGTGATTTGTGTATGATCTGTCAATCTATTGTTTATTAAATCATAGATCGAAGATCCACCACTCAATTTGCCATCTTTTAACACTTTATCATAATCGATTTCCGAACTGCTTCTCCCATGTTTTTTTTTAAATTTTTTATGAAGATTTGCTTCTTTTGTGTTTTCTTCAGTTTTTTCAAGAACTTTATTTTTTATTTTTTCTTGTTTTGGATTGATAGAAAGATTATCAGAGGCTCTTTTGAAGTAAGTCGATGAAAACTTCATTAAAAACTTTGGGATTATTAATGGTTTTTTTTTAATGGAATCGTTTGGTTCTTCTGCTTTGTTTATATTGTTTTCTGATCCAATGCTTTCTATTATTTCATTTTCGGTGAAGTTAAGTGTTTTAAAAAATTTCCTAAATAAACAAATAATTTCACATTTTTAAGAAAAAACTAACATAATATCTTTTTTTAGAAAAAGTGAAACAATAAAAATGAAAGCCCAACTAATTAATGTATAATAGAAGCAAAGAGTTAATTTATCTACAAATCCAATTTTTAAATGAAAACTTAATTTAAAAGATTCTTACTTTCTTTCCCTTGATCTAAGAAATCTATCAATCCCAACACAAATAAGCAACTTCCTGCTGAAAAATCAGTGCACAAAATAAAAACCCAAAAAATTCCCTTTACTAGAAAATAATTCTTTTAACAAAAATATTAAGATTTTTAAAGAAAGCAACATTCAGCAAAATCAATTTCTCCAAATAATCCTTGGCAAAATTTGCTTGATGTCATCAAAAACATTCCGAAATTAACCCCAATCAAAATTGAAAAAAACACCCAATACGTCCAAAAAATTTCTTTCCATTCCCATGAAAGAAACGCATTTAGTTTTAACGATATTGTGATTCCTTGAATAAAAATGAAAATTCGAAATCCGATTGTCATCTTCAAAAAAAATTAAAGAAAAATGATGTCTTTATATACAAAATCAAAGAGTGAATTGCAATCCCCTGAGGTTCTTTCACAACTATAAAAGAGACATCTTATCAGGAAATAAATTCCCATTGGGATCATTATATATATTATAGGTATCATTTCATGGTTTAAATACATGAAAACCATGAACTTTTTAAAAAAATAAATGAATA
>JFJP01037186.1_pt1 | contig 39829 bp, 26 predicted proteins | sample 431651 | NCBI WGS metagenome assembly JFJP01 (sample SAMN02602958, study PRJNA72255) | Microbial mat metagenome, whole genome shotgun sequencing project. | biome: fresh water; feature: sink hole; material: water; isolation source: purple microbial (photo- and chemosynthetic) mats found in... | reverse complement strand
ATATTTTTAAGTTGAAATTATACTCCCATGCATTTAAAAACAGCATGGTACATATAGCTGAACCTTATTAATTAGATTTTAGTCTTATATTTTTCGCCTCCGTTTTAGGATGAAATCGTTTTTTATTAACTTTATTAGCGGATCTTTATTTTACGAAAATTAAGGACAATCAAAAATGGTAGAAATAACCCTTTTTAACTTCAGACCGGTTGAGTTAACCGAAATTTTCCAATTAATTTTGAACGCCATTAACCAATAAGCCAAAAGATGCAATGATGAAAAACGCATTAAAATATATTCTAATCCTCTTCTTTGCACTATCAATAAATATCACCTGCCTTAAGCTTATGGCGAATGGTACGAAAATTTTTCGTGTTGGGGCATTTAACTATTATCCGGCTATTTTTCAGGATAACGATGGAATTGTTAAGGGTTTTTATGTAGATGCCCTCAAAGAAATCGAAAAAAACGAAGATATTCGGTTTGAATATATTTATGGATCGTGGAGTGAAGGTATTGATCGGATAAAATCAGGTAACATTGATGTGATGCCAAGTGTAGCATATACTCCCGAGCGTGCTTTGTTTTTAGACTATTGCAAAACCCCGCTTTTGACCGTTTGGGGAGAATTATATGTGACATTTGAATCGGAAATTGATAACATTAAAGAGGTTCAAGGTAAGACTGTCGCTATTATGAAAGGCGATTTTAATGCGCAATATTTTATCGATCTGGTTAAAAAATTTGGCATTGAATGTAATTTCGTTGAAATGTCCGGATTTGATGAAGTTTTTACTGCCGTTAAAGAAAAAAAAGTAGATGCTGGCATTGTGAACAGCACATTTGGTGTAGCAAAACAAAAAGAATTCAGAATCAGGTCGACTGGCGTTGTGTTTAATCCTTTTGATATCTTTTTTGCTGTAAAAAAAGGAGAAAACAAAGAATTGGCCGAAATCCTGGATAAATATCTAAACAAATGGAGACATCAGGAATTTTCTGTTTATAATCAGGCCCGTCAAAAGTGGTCGCATGGTACTGTAGGGAAAATAGAAATATTTCCCCAGTGGTTAAGCTATTTCTTGGCTGCTATTGGTTTTCTTATACTAGCTGCATTTGTTTTTATTGTTTTGCTCCGAAAACAAGTATTTCGAGCTACAAAAGACCTTTTAAAACAAAAAGAAATATTGCGCGAAAGTGAGGCGAAATTCAAAAGTTATGTAAATACCGCTCCCGATGGTATTTTTGTCGTAAACGAAACGGGTAAATATATTGAGGTAAATCCAGCGGCCTCAATAATTACAGGATATGCAGAGACTGAACTCCTTGCTCTATCTGTCCGGGATCTTCAACCTCCTGAAACAATGGAGCAGGACATGCAATATTTCATCGCACTAAAAGAGCAGGGACGCATGTCGGCAGAGTTTGAGTTTGTGCATAAAAATAATAGTAAAAGATGGTGGTCAGTAGAGGGTATAAAGCTTTCAGAATTCCGGTATTTGGGATTTGCCAAAGATATAACCGAACGCAAACAAGCCGAATTCTTATTAAAGGAGCAAAATGCTCAAATAGCAAGTCAAAATGAGAGGTACAAACAATTAAACTCAGAACTGCAAAAATCTAAAGAAAAAGCAGAGGAGAGCGATCGGTTAAAAACTGCTTTTTTGCAAAATATGAGCCACGAAATTCGCACTCCACTAAACGCTATTATGGGCTTTGCCGAATTATTGCCCAGATGTTACGATAATAAAGAAAAACTTGAAAAATTTTCCAGAATAATTAATGAACGGGGAACCGATTTAATTGAAATAATAAATGGAATCCTTGATATATCGAAAATTGAATCGGGACAACTAACCTTGAATCTTGAGGAAATTAGGATAGAAAAACTTTTGCACGAAATTGATACTTTCTTTGGTGAGTTTCAAAAAAAAATAAGAAAACATAATTTAGCTTTCAATATAGTACTTGACAGTAAAGTAGCCAATACCATTGCTTATAGTGATCCGGTGAAGCTTAAACAGATCCTGATTAACCTTATTGGAAACGCCTTTAAATATACCCAAACCGGAAATATTGAAGTAGGGTGTAGTCTCAAAAACGAAAATGATCTTCTATTTTATGTCAAAGACACAGGCATTGGAATACCTGCAAACCGGCACACCGAAATTTTTGAGCGCTTTATTCAGGCACATCAAAACTCAAATCAATTATATGGTGGAAATGGTCTTGGATTATCCATTGTAAAAGGCCTTTTAGATCTTTTAGAAGGCAAAATATGGCTCGAATCGGAGGTAGGCAAAGGAAGTACTTTCTTTTTCACTCTGCCTTTAAAAACGAAATAATACCAAAAGCTACCCCGACCAAACTTAAGAGATAGTTCTGCAGACCTAATTTATAAGCATATTTTTGTACTTTGTGAAATTGGAATCCATAATTCGCAGAACCATTTTATTAAAACTAAAACCCATTACTTTTGTTTCGAAATAATAAATACTGGAAATGGAGAAGAAGGATTCGTTATATGGCAAAACCCTGACAGAAATACAAGACATTGTAAAAGGTCTGAACCTGCCAGGTTTTACTGCTAAACAAATTTCCGAATGGCTTTACAAAAAGCATGTCCAATCGATTGATGCAATGACCAACCTTTCGGCAAAAGCACGCGAATTACTCAAAGAGCATTTCGATTTAGGGTTGGTTCCATTCTCTAAAGTCCAAACTTCTGTTGATGGAACAAAAAAATACCTTTTCCCGACAACCAACGGAAAATTTATTGAAGCAGCCTATATTCCTGATAAGGACAGAGCAACGCTATGCGTATCGTCGCAAGTGGGATGCAAAATGGGGTGCTTATTCTGTATGACCGGGAAGCAAGGATTTCAGGGAAACCTTTCCTGTGGCGAAATACTCAATCAAATAGCCAGCATACCAGAGCGCGACCAATTAACAAACCTGGTATACATGGGCATGGGCGAGCCCTTCGATAATCTGCAGCAGGTTTTAAATAGTCTTGAAATTTTGACCGCCGGTTATGGCTATGGATGGAGCCCAAAACGTATTACGGTTTCAACAATTGGCATAATTCCGGGAATGAAGGAGTTTCTGGAGAAAAGCAAATGTCACCTGGCTGTAAGCCTCCATAACCCATTTGATGAAGAGCGTCGGAAACTAATGCCTGTAGAACATGTGTATCCCATTAAGGAAGTACTGAAGGAAATTAAAGGCTTCGACTTTGGTTTACAGCGCAGGGTATCGTTCGAATATATTGTTTTTAAAAACTTGAACGACACGCCACGGCATGTGCAGCAAATGACTAAAATCCTCAATGGCATCCGATGCCGGATTAACCTTATCCGGTTCCATCCGGTGCCCGGAACTCCACTCGAGGGAAGTGATGAATCGTCGGTACAGGCATTTAAAGAGGCCCTGAATGCAAAAGGTATTCTTACTACAGTTCGGGCATCGCGGGGACTGGATATTTATGCCGCATGTGGGTTATTGTCGACAAAACAATTGCAGGAAAAATAGCCGTTTTATAAGCCCAATTTACAGACGTTAAATAAGCAACCATTATGAACTAGGGCAGATAAGGGGAAGTTTTGTCCCTAACAACTTACCTAACTGAAATTGATAATTCCTCCATTATTCATAAACCTGAAAATCAAATAATTTTTGACCCTTAACGATGGAATATTTTGGTTTCAGCTTTAATGCACGTTGGCTTGATAATCACCTAACCTTAAACGGTTTAACATTCCAAATTTTATCGCAATAATCCTGAATAGATCGATCTGAGGAGAACTTGCCCATTCTGGCGACATTCAGAATTGCCATCCTATTCCACTCAGAGGGGTTTTTCCAGGTGTTGGCAACTATGTCCTGACAGGCAGTATACAAAGGATAATCGGCCATAAGCATATATGGATCGAGCCACAACAAATTGTTGGTAATTGGTTTAAACAGTTCGCAATCGCCTTTAGAGAAATATCCGGAATTAATCATGTTTATTACCTGGCGCAATTCATCATTGTGTTCGTAAATATAATGCGGATTATAGCCACTATTTCTGGTTTCATCAACCTGAGCTGCGGTTAGCCCAAACAGGAAGAAATTTTCGTTGCCTACTTCTTCGCGTATTTCGACATTAGCCCCATCGAGCGTGCCAATAGTGAGGGCTCCGTTCATGCTAAATTTCATGTTACCTGTACCACTGGCTTCTTTGCCTGCTGTCGAGATCTGTTCCGAAAGGTCAGCAGCTGGGTAAATATGTTGTGCATTTGTAACGTTAAAATTGGGGAAGAACACCACTTTAAGCCGATCTTTCATGTCAGGGTCTTTGTTTATCACATCTCCAACCGAGGTGATGAATTTAATCATGAGTTTAGCTGAAAAATAGCCAGGTGCTGCTTTGCCTCCAAAAATAAATGTTCGGGGGGCAATATCGAGGGTTGGATTTTGCTTAATACGCATATAACGCGTAATAATATTTAATACATTAAGATGCTGGCGTTTGTATTCGTGAATACGCTTTACATGTATATCGAACATGGAAGTTGGATCGACACTAATTCCAGTTCTTTCTTTAATCAATGTTGCAAGGATTTTTTTATTCTCGAGTTTTACATTTCTGAATTGTTCTACGAAAGCAGCATCATTTGCAAAAGGTTCGAGCTTGCGGAGTTCTTCGAGCTTACCGGGCCATGTATCGCCAATTGAATTGGTAATAAGCTTGCTTAATCCCGGATTGCTCAATACTACAAATCGACGTGGTGTTACTCCGTTGGTTACATTATAGAAACGTTGAGGGAACATTTCTACCCAATCATGCAACACTTGTTTCTTTAGCAGTTCGGTATGCAGGGCTGCCACACCATTAATTGCACAACTACCTACACAAGCCAGGTTAGCCATACGTACTTTTTTCCCTCCACTCTCGTCGATGATAGACATGCGCGAAAGTCTGTCTACATCACCCGGAAACCGCATTCGTACTTCATTCAAAAAGCGATAATTAATTTCATAAATAATCTCAAGAACACGAGGTATCAGATAGGCGAAGAGGCTGACGGACCATGTTTCTAATGCTTCAGGAAGAAGGGTATGATTTGTATAACTAAATGTTTTGCAAGTTGAATCCCACGCAGTGTCCCAATCAATTTGATATTCATCCACGAGTATGCGCATGAGTTCGGCCACTGACACTGCCGGATGGGTATCGTTAAGCTGTATGGCCCATCGTTTATGAAATTCTTCTGGTTTGCCTTCAAATCGAATATGTATATTCATCATGTCCTGCATGGAGCATGAAACAAAGAAGTATTGCTGTTTGAGACGGAGCTTTTTCCCTTCCAGCATTTCATCGTTGGGATACAGTACCTTGCTGATATTTTCCGACTTCACTTTATAATCAACTGCTTTATAATAATCGCCCTGATTGAATGATGAAAAGTCAAATGATTCCTCGGCTTCCGATTTCCAAAGGCGAAGAAAATTGCATGAGGAAACATGGTATCCCATTACCGGGGTGTTGTAAGGAATTCCTCGCACCATATAATCGGGTTTCCAGCGGAAACGTTTATGCCCATTGGAATCTACGTACGATTCGGTATGCCCGCCGAAATTTACATTCACCGCAATCTCAGGCCTGGCGCTCTCCCAAGGGTTTCCTTTACGCAACCATTTGTCTGTTTTTTCAACCTGCCAGCCATCCCGGATATCCTGATCGAAGATGCCAAACTCATAGCGTATTCCATAGCCAATAGCCGGTATTTGCTGTGAGGCCAGCGAATCGATATAACATGCAGCTAAACGGCCTAAACCTCCATTGCCAAGACCTGGTTCTTCTTCTTGTACAACAATTTCGTCGAAATTAAAGCCAAGCTCCTCAACAGCTTGTTTTACTTCTTCAAAAATATCCAATGCAATAAGGTTGACGCCTAACTGCGGTCCCATAAGAAACTCAGCCGACAGGTAACTAACCAGCCGTACATCTTTATTTTCAAATACCGCATTCATGGTTCCATGTTCACGTTGTTTAAGCCTGTCGCGTACGGTATACGAAACAGCCATGTACAGGTCGTTAAGAGAGGTATTCACAATATTCCGGCCCTGCTGGAAAAACAAATGTTCTGTAATAGCCTGTTTTAGCGATTCAACGTCCATGCCGCTTCGGACATCAAGGGTTGGAGAACTCTTTAGTTTACTATCACTCAAATTGTTTCTTTGTACCATAAAATTATTTCTTAAGCGGTTATATATAAAGTTAGGAAAAGGTACTGAGAAAAACACTTTTCAGCGGAAGAACATTTTTATTAAATCTATTTTGCTATTTATCAATGAAGTGAATCCTAAATTGGGGGTATATAGTTACTTAGAATGGTGTTAGGACATTACGGGATTTCTTGCATTTTCCTGCCAAGGTAATGGGAAAGCTTACACTTGTAAAAATCCTCAATCGCAATAGGTGCATAATTAACCTAATCGGCTTCCACTTAGTGCCAGGAACTCTGCTTGAAGGAATTGTTGATTAGTTATTTGAGTCCACTCCAAAAAGTCAAAATTCAATGATTTTCATCTGTTTTACCCCTAACCCCTCCAGGGAACCATCTGAAAATCATTGTATTTTTAAGTCCCCCATTTGGAGGATTAGGGGGTAAACGACTTTTCGGAGTAGACGCTTATTCTATTTATTAAACCTTCTTAATAGAGTGGTTACTTACCATTAAATAAGACAAAAGCAATGTGATAAAAATAAAAACGATTGCTGGAATATATGGAATTATGAAAACGGACAAAGCCAGCACTGCACCAGCAATTGTAATGGGTACTCCCACATAAAAGCCTGTAAATTCAACTGCATTATATCGTGCCAACCGGAATGCTCCCGCAATAATAAATAAAAAGGATACGATTATACCAACCATACCAAACTCTTTAAGTATCGACAGGTATATTAATAAACCGGGGGCAACTCCAAATGAAATTAAATCAGAATTAGAATCCAGGTATTTGCCAATAACAGAAGTAGTATTGAATTTTCGGGCAAACATCCCATCGAATCTGTCAGTTAGTGCTGCAATAATTATGAGCAAACCGCTTAATTGATAATTAATTTGAATCGCAACTACGATCGCCACAAGACCAAGGATCATATTGGAAAAAGTAAGGATATTGGCGCCTTGTTTCTTAAAAAAATCCAAAAACATACAACTAATATTGCTTAATTCCTGAACAGAGGGAATTGTTATTGCTCCATTATCTTAATCCCTGCGCCTTAACAATACCACATTCTCAACATGATGTGTCTGTGGGAACATATCTACCGGTTGTATTTTTTCAACGGCGTAAGCATGGGCTAGCAAAGAAATATCCCGGGCCTGGGTAGCAGGGTTACAACTTACATATACTATTTTCTCCGGTAAGGTATTTAAGAGACTGTTAATAACATTCTCATGCACTCCAGCGCGTGGAGGGTCCAGGATAACCACATCGGGGCGACCATGTTCAATTACGAAATCTTCCTTAAATACATCTTTAATATCGCCGGCAAAAAATTGTGCATTGCCAATATTGTTCACAGCAGCATTTTCATGTGCGTCTTTTATAGCTTCTTTAATAAGCTCAACGCCAATAACCTTTTTACAGCTCCGGGCTATAAAATTGGCAATGGTTCCGGTACCGGTGTAAAGATCGTATACAATTTCGTTCCCTTTAAAATCAGCTAACTCTTTGGTAACACAATATAATTTATAGGCCTGATCCGAATTGGTCTGATAGAACGATTTAGGCCCGATTTTAAACTTCAAACCTTCCATGGTTTCTATAATATGATCCCTGCCATAAAATAGTTTTACCGGAAGGTCGAAAATTGTATCGTTCACTTTTGTATTTACCACATACATAAGCGATGTTATTTCCGGAAACCGACTTTGTAAAAACCGAAGGGTACTTTCTATATCCCCTTGATTATCTTCTCCAAAACTTACAATAACCATAATTTCGCCCGTACTGGTAGTACGAACAATAAGGTTCCGCATAAAACCGATGTGCAGCCGTAAATCGCAAAAACTAAATCCCTGGGCCAGGGCGAATTCTTTTAATGCCAGGCGTATACTATTTGATGGTTCTGCTTGAAGATGGCATTGTTCTATATCCAATACCTTATCAAATAAGCCCGGTATATGAAATCCAAGAGCCTGCCTGTCGTCAATTTCTTGTCCCGACTGTATTTCCTGTTCAGTTAACCAGCGGCTGGACGAAAATGTAAATTCCAGTTTATTCCGGTAGAAGTATTTATTGTCAGATGGAATAATGGAGAAGAATTCGCCTTCCGTAATTTTTCCAATGCGCTGCAAACTGTCGCGCACCTGTTTCTCCTTAAAAAAAAGTTGCTTTTCATAAGGTAAATCCTGCCATTTGCAGCCACCACAAACTCCAAAATGATTGCAAACAGGCACTACACGGATGGGCGATAGCTTTTCGTACCGAACTACTATACCTTCCATGTAGTTCGAACGTTTCCGTTTTATTTGAACGTCAACAATATCGCCTGGTATGGCATGAGGAACAAATACAACTATGTCATTTACCTTACCAAGGGCATTTCCTTCAGCAGCAATTTCAAGTATTTCAAGCGACTGAATAATTGGAAGATTCTTATTTCGACTCAATGGATCTATTTTACAAATTCGCGCAAAGTTAATATGTTTTTACTTGCAACTAAAAAAATAATTTCTTCCCGAAAATTAGACGGGTGAGAGTCATTTAAAATACTCATGTACTTTATATACCGATTTATTGTAAGGATAATTTATGATTATGAATTGAGAACCTCAGGAGGTTCAAACAAAAGGTGTTTTTTGAAATCGGGGATAGCGCATTCAAATCCGATTCCTATCTTTGCACCCATAATATTTTTGGAATGATATCGATCAATCAGTTAAGTGTTTCGTTTGGAGGTTTTGAATTGCTCAAGGAAGTTTCCTTTCTTATAAATCCCCGTGACCGGATAGGTTTGGTTGGAAAAAATGGTGCCGGAAAATCTACATTAATGAAGATTATTGCCGGTCAACAGGAAGCTAGCTCGGGCGACATTGCCAAACCAACTGATTTTTTAGTTGGCTATCTTCCCCAAACAATGGTACTTGCTGAAGGCCGAAATGTTTACGACGAAACCAAACGCTCGTTCGATGAAGTAATGGCGATTGATAAAGAAATAAAAAAAATTAACATTGAATTAACCGAGCGAACCGACTACCATTCGGACTCCTACGATAAGCTGATACATCGCCTGAGCGACCTGAACGAACGCTTTGAGCTACTTGGCGGGGGAAGTATAGACGCTGCCATTGAACAAACACTTTCGGGCTTAGGATTTGAGCCGCACGACATGCAACGGCAAACGCGCGAATTATCGGGTGGATGGCGTATGCGCATCGAATTGGCTAAACTCTTGCTTCAAAAACCTAATATTTTATTACTCGATGAACCTACCAACCACCTCGATATTGAATCGATACAATGGCTCGAATCGTACCTCGCCAATTTTGACGGCGCAGCATTGATTGTTTCGCACGACCGGGCATTTCTTGACAACGTAACCAACCGCACCGTCGAAATAACATTGGGGAAAATATATGATTTTAAAGTAAACTATTCAAAATATGTAGAGCTTCGGAAGGAACGACGCGAACAACAAATGGCCGCTTTTCGAAATCAGCAAAAAATGATTGAAGAAACAGAAGATTTTATTGCACGTTTCCGGTCTAAAGCTACAAAGGCTATTCAGGTACAGAGCCGTATAAAACACCTTGATAAAATTGAACGCCTGGAGATTGACGAAGAGGACTTTTCGGCCCTGAACTTAAAATTCGCCCCTGCTCCCCGCTCAGGAAACATGGTAGTGGAAGCAATTGAAGCAAGCAAATGGTATGGGGAGAAACACATTCTCGAGAAAATTGATTTTGTGCTCGAACGTGGCGAAAAGGTTGCGTTTGTAGGTCGTAATGGCGAAGGAAAATCTACGTTCTCTAAGATGATTATTGGAGAAACCGATTATACCGGAATTATCAAGGTGGGGCATAATGTGAAAATTGGCTACTTTGCCCAGAATCAGGACGAATTGATGGACGAAAACATGACAGTTTTCGACACCATTGATAAAGTAGCCACAGGAGATATCCGCACTAAAATCCGCGACTTACTCGGCTCATTCCTTTTCAGGGGAGATGATGTGGAGAAAAAAATCAAGGTGCTTTCGGGCGGGGAACGATCGCGTTTAGCAATGATAAAACTTCTGCTCGAGCCCTATAACCTGCTTGTACTCGATGAGCCTACCAATCACCTCGACATGCGTTCAAAAGACATTTTGAAGCAAGCTATCATCAATTTCGATGGTACTGTTATCATTGTTTCGCACGACCGGGGTTTTCTGGATGGATTGGTTACCAAGGTATACGAATTCAGGTACCGTAAAACCAAACAGTATATTGGGGGTATTTATGAATTTTTGGAGAAGAAAAAAATACAAAACCTGCAAGTCCTGGAGCAAAAAGAAAAGCAAAAACAAGCAACTTCTAATATTGAGCCTGCTGCCGGAAAACTGGATTATCTTGAAAAGAAAGAATTCGATAAAAACTTAAGGAAATTAAGTAATCAGGTTTCGCAAGTTGAAAAAAATATCGAACAATTGGAACTTGAATTGGAACAAATAGTCGAAAAGCTATCGGATCCATCCTTACACAGCGAAATCTCCAAATTGTATGTTCGGCACGATGAAGTAAAACTTGCACTCGAAAATGAAATGCAAACCTGGGAAAATTTAAATATTGAGTTGGAGACGTTTAAAGAACAAAGAATTTAAGTATTTTTACTTTTCGAACCTTGCTTTAGTGCCATGCAAACACGTCAATCATTGCTTTTTACGCTTCTGGGGTTTTTGGTATTTTCGGCCTGTACAACTCCCAAAAGGGCTATGGTAATTAAATCGAACAACCAATATTACCTCTATAACCCAGGAAGCACCTATATGCACCCGGAGCTCACCATCTATCATAACAGCGATACAACCTCCCAATTGTTTATAAAATTCTTTACGGAGGAACTGTTGTTTAACCAGGCAAATCCGGAACAAGCCTTACAAGCCAGTTTGAACATTAGCTATCAGCTATACGACATCACCGACGATAAGCTAAACCCAACGCTGATAGATAGTACAACTTATTTCCGAACGGTTGAAAAAAGAAATATTAAAAAAGTTCTTATTGTTCCGCTTTTTTTTAGGGCAAATGCAGGCAGAGATTATACCCTAAAAGTTGTTTCGCTCGACAATAACCGGAAAGCATCGCATACTGCATCACTTTATGTAGAGAAAAGAACCAAAACTTCAGCACAGAATTATAAATTGATTTTAACACAGGGAGGCTCACCCCTTTTTCGACAGTTTATTTCCAAGAACGATTTTTTTAAAATAGTTAGTAACCGGATACATATCGACAGCCTTTATATCCGGTATATGAAAAACGATCTGCCCTTGCCGGCTCCGGCATTTTCGTTAACCGGCGAAAAAGCATTTAATTTCCGGACCGACAGCACATGGATTATCCCCTATAACATCTCTCAGAATTATACTTTTGGTCCTGAGGGCTTATATTATATTCAAGCCGATACCTCTCAGAGTGATGGGCTTTTCCTGATGAATTTCGGAACTAACTATCCGAAAATTAAGTCGGCAGAAGCCATGCTTAATTCGCTCGAGTATATTACTACCTCTGTAGAATTTAAAAAGATAAAGCTTGAATCGAATCAGAAACTGGCTATCGACAATTTCTGGCTCAAATTAGGTGGAAATGCCGATGTTAGCAGGGAACTTATCAGGGTTTATTATACCCGCATGTTTTTTGCCAACTATTACTTTACCAGTTTTAAAGAAGGTTGGAAAACGGACCGGGGGATGATTTACATGATTTTTGGCCAGCCAAATTATATCACTAAGAACGCTGAAATGGAAAAATGGGAGTACTATAATACCCAGTCGGCCAGAAGTGTTGAGTTTATTTTTAACAAGGTGCCCTCTGCGTTCTCCCTCAATAATTACGAGCTACAGCGCAACGAATATTTTACGTCTTTTTGGCGGCAGGCTGTTGACATCTGGAGAAGCGGAAAGGTTTACAGTGCCGAGGAGTAATTTTTAAAACGGAGGGTCATCAAACCCTTTTGTTCCGCCAAAATTAAAATCGGATGAAGCAGCTGCTACCGGAATGCCTTCCTGATTCATCCGCGAACTATAGGTAACGGCAGCACTGGCTGGCACACCCATCATCAGTGGTTCAAGGTCTTCGAGTTCAACAAACTTGGCAAATTCTTCTTTAAACCTGAGGCGAACATCATCGAGGGCTCCATTACGGTGCTTGGCAATTATAATTTCTGCAATTCCTTTCAGCGAATTCCCTTCTTCGTCTTCGGTGAACCCAAATTTCTCAGGTCGGTGGATGAATAATACAATATCGGCATCCTGCTCAATTGCTCCTGATTCTCGAAGGTCGCTCAACTGAGGCCGCTTATTACCCGAACGTACTTCTACCGAACGGTTTAACTGCGATAACGCAATAATAGGAACATTTAACTCTTTGGCAATTACTTTTAACGATCGCGAAATGTACGAAACTTCCTGTTCGCGGCTTCCCTTGGAATCGATATTTGCGGTCATCAGCTGCAGGTAGTCAATAATTATGATTCCTATATCGTATTGCATTTTTAACCGCCGGCACTTAGCCCTGAGCTCAAATACCGAAATTGCAGGAGTATCATCAATATATATGGGTGCATCTACCAGCTTTTTAATTTTCCGGTCGAGTTGCTCCCATTCGTAATTCTCCAGTTTTCCGTTTCGGATTCTGTCGGAAGGAAGCTCTGTTTCGCCTACAATTAAACGGTTAACTAATTGCACCGACGACATTTCGAGGGAGAAAATAGCTACAGCCTGTTTATGTTCAACAGCCATGTTGCGGGTCATACTGAGAATGAATGCTGTTTTACCCATAGATGGACGGGCGGCGATAATTACTAAATCGCTTCGTTGCCAGCCCGAAGTTATCCGGTCGAGTTTGGTATATCCCGAAGGTACTCCGCTCAAATGATCTTCGCGCTTACCAGCTTCCTGAATCTGATGGATTGCTTCCTTAATAATGACGTTAATAGGTTGGGTTTCCTTTTTAATATTCCCTTCGGCTACCTTAAACAAAGCAGCTTCGGAGAAGTCAAGCAAATCGTCTACATCAATGGTATCATCAAAAGCCCGATGCTGAATTTCGGACGACACCCGAATAAGTTCCCGCTGTATATATTTTTGAGCAATAATACGTGCATGGAACTCAACGTGGGCAGCAGATGCAACCCTGCTGGTAAGTTGGGTAATAAAGAATGGCCCTCCAACCTCTTCGAGCAGACCATTCTTGCGCAATTCCTCGGTTACCGTTAAAATATCGACGGGCTCTTCGCGGGTCGACAAATCTAAAATTGCCTTAAATATCTTCTGATGAGTTTCTTTATAAAAACTTTCGGGACGCAGTAGGTCCATTACCGTAATAACCGCGTCTTTTTCAATCATGATCGCCCCCAATACAACTTCTTCGATATCCACTGCCTGAGGAGGGATTTTTCCTAACTCTAAAGAGACAACATTCGTGCGATAATCAGAGCTTACGGGTTTTTTGGCCATGGTAGTATTTATTTGGGGGATCAAAATTAGAAAAACTATCCCGCTTGAAGTACCCTCAGAACCTTTTCTTATAAACAATTTTGGTGTTGATAATTTGTTAAAAAGTTATTTTTTTCAATAAAAAACATTTGTAAAATAAATGGGGGAAATTAGAATCATTATCTCCTAAATCACTGGCTAATATATAATTAATGAACAATGACTGTTAAGGCAATGAAAAATAGAGCTCTGCATGAAGTGCCCTATGAATTGCTGTTTGTATAATAGTTCAGGATTATTATCTTAGCATAATAAATTTACTGACTACTATGAATATTCGACTTTCTCTGCATACACGAATCCTTATATTGGTATTGGGTTCGGTTTTAGGTGTTCTTCTTTCTATGAACCTTTATGTTGCCATAACAACTAATAAAATTGAGAAAGAGAATGCTTTCAGGGAAGCACGTATTCTTGCCGAAGGTCACGGAAATAAGATTGATGGTATGTTGGAAGATGGTATGTCGGTAACACGTTCGCTGGCCCAAACACTGGAGTCGTTTCAGGAAATACCTGCCGAAAACCGAAGAAACGCAGTAAACAGAATTCTTTCGGGCGTTTTGGAGCACAACCCAAAAATACTTTCCATCTGGTCGGTTTGGGAACCAAATGCGCTCGATGGACTGGACACTAAGTATATAAATCTTATGGGAGGAAATGAAACAGGTCGCTTTGGCTCTACCTTTAGTAAAATCAGCAGCGGTATTCGCCTGGATCCCTCTCCGGAAAACGAAATTGAAGGTTCGAAATACTATGGCCATCCTAAAAAATCGGGACACGAAGAATTAATTCCACCCTATTATTACAAATACGAAGAAAATGGCCCAAATTATTTTATCGTATCACTTTCTGTTCCAATAATAAAAAACGGTCAATTTCTGGGGGTGGTAGCTACTGACTTCGATTTATCGGAGATTCAGAACTATGCAAGCGAAAGCGGCATCAAATCGGCAATTTACTCGAACGATGGTACTATTGCAGCCCACTTTACGAAAGAGAAAATTGGAAAACAAATGACCGAAGTCGAGAAGGATATAACCGGAAGCTATACTGACAGTTTGTTTAAAGCGGTTCAATCGGGGAAGGCAATAAATTTTATCAGCTACTCCGAATCGCTGCAAAAAGAGGTTTATTACTGTGCAACACCTATTATTATTGGCAAAACGCAAGCCCCCTGGATGTTTCTCACCATGGTTCCGCTGGATGAAGCGCTTGCTCAGGCACATTCTATCAGAAACACTATTCTCTGGCTAGGAATTCTTGCACTTGCAGGGTTGGCTATATTGCTATATTTTATTGCCAGCACTATTACCAAACCAATTTTACAAAGTTTGGAATTTGCAAAAAACATCTCCAGGGGCGACCTAACTCAAAAACTGGCCGTAACCCGAAACGATGAATTGGGACAATTGTCGGAAGCGCTCAATAACATGTGTGATCAACTGCATAACATGGCCGAAAATGTGCTAAATGGAGCCAGCTCTATTGCAAATGCCAGCCAGCAAATGAATATTTCGACCCAGCAAATATCGCACTCTGCAACCATTCAAGCTGCCTCGGTAGAACAAATATCGTCGGCCATGGAAGAAATGGTCTCGAACATTCAACAGAATGCCGAGAATGCGCAAATGACTGAGAAAATATCGAATAACGCAGTTAAAAGCATTCAGGTGGCGAACAATACTTCTTCAAAAAGCCTTGAGTCAGTACAAAATATCACCAATAAAATTACCATTATTAACGATATTGCTTTTCAAACAAATTTACTTGCCCTCAACGCCGCAGTAGAAGCTGCTCGTGCAGGGGAGCAAGGGAAGGGCTTTGCCGTGGTAGCTTCCGAAGTACGGAAACTGGCCGAAAAAAGCCGTCAGGCCGCCGAGGAAATCATTTCTCTATCGACCCAAAGTAAAACCCTAAGCGAAGAATCGGGTGTTGCCATGACCAATATTTTACCCGAGGTAAAACGCACCTCCGATTTAGTGCAGGAGATTGCCCTTTCGAGCAACGAGCAACGGGCAGGAGCCGAACAGGTAAATAGCTCCGTTCAGCAGCTTAACCAAATTTCGCAGCAAAACGCCACTGCATCCGAACAGTTAGCCGCCAGTGCAGAGGAGTTATATTCTCAGGCACAAAATATGATCGATCTGGTATCGTTTTTCAAAATCCGGAACTGATATTTTAAGTGGCAGTTTTTATATCTTTAGAAGAAAATTCTCATGAATGAGAAAATTTATAGCCTCGACCTGAAACATCAGGACACCGTTGTTCCTTTTGCTATACGATCGATGGAAGAAATAGATGCCCTGCAGGGAGGAATTACCGATCGTCCCCACCGGCATAATTATTATAGCGTAATTTGGTCGCATACCGCCACAGGCAAACATATAATTGACTTTAAAGAATACCCCATCCTACCCAATCATATCTTTTTTGTAAGCCCCTTTCAGGTTCATCAGGTAAATACAAACCCCAGCCCAACCGGAATAGTAATCCTTTTTACAACGGAGTTTCTTCAGAAAAACAGCATCCGCGAAGATTTTATTTCGAACCTTCGTCTGTTTCGCGAAAGTGACGAAACACCTCCATTACCAATAAATGAGCCGATGAGTATACAATTAGATCTGTTTGCAAAAGGCATGAAAGATGCATTTGAATCGACTGACGATTTGCGTTTCGACACCATAGGAGCATACCTGAAACTATTTCTGATAGCCTGCAATGGTCATTGTTCGCTTTTCCCCGACACCAACCCGCAAAGTCTCGAAGTTGGCCGTTCGCTTATAAAACGATTCAAAGAGGAGGTCGAAATGCATTTTCACGAATGGCACCAGGTGAAGGAGTATGCTTCGGAATTGAATGTAACACCCAGTTACCTGAACGAACTGGTGAAATCGAATATCAACCAGTCGGCTAAAGAATATATTCAGCACCGGCTAGTATTGGAGGCGAAACGTATGTCGCTTTTTACTTCAAAGAGCAGCAAGGAAATTGGGTTTGACCTGGGCTTTGAAGATCCTTCGCATTTCAGCAAATTCTTCAAAACTACCTCGGGACATTCGTTACAGGAATTTAAAGAAATGCTGTCAACTTAATCTTTCCCCCGATTTATACCATCAATACCCCGATTTTTCCATTTCGCACCCCATCTTGTTGCCGTAACTTTGTTCCATAAAATAATTAAAAATAAAATAGTATGGCAACAACAAAAAACAAATGGGCGATTGACCCAGCGCACACCGAAGTACAATTCAAAGTAAAACATTTGGTAATTTCGACAGTAACTGGCAATTTTAATAAATTTGAAGGAAACGTTCTGGCATCCGATGATGAATTTTCAGGAGCTGAAGTTGAATTTTCGGCCGATGTTGACAGTATCAATACCAATCAAGCCGACAGAGATGGGCATTTAAAATCTCCCGATTTTTTTAATGCCGGGCAATATCCTAAGTTAACTTTCAAATCGACCGGATTTATAAAAAAGGCCGACAACCAATATAAACTCTCGGGGAATTTAACCATCCGCGACGTTACCAAGCCAATTGAACTTGATGTAGAATATGGCGGCATCACGAAAGATCCCTGGGGAAATATCAAAGCAGGATTTGAAGTTTCCGGAAAATTTAACCGGAAAGATTTTGGCCTCACCTGGAATGCCCTTACCGAAGCCGGTGGAATGGTAGTTGCCGAAGAGGTAAAGATTCTGGTAAACGTAGAATTGACAAAACAATAAGCGGAAGTTTTTTTCAAAAAAGCAAACCAATTTTGGAATCCCTCCGCCAAGATATATATATCAGGACATGGGGATTTCAACGTTTCTTAACTTAATAAACATCAAACAATGAAAACAATAATTCATAAAGCCGCTTCTCGCGGCCAGGCAAATTACGGCTGGTTAAAAACATTCTATAGCTTCAGTTTTGCAAACTATCACAATCCTGAAAGGTTAAATTTTGGAACCCTTCGGGTTTTAAATGACGATTATATAGAAGGGGGACATGGTTTTGACCGGCATCCGCACGACAATATGGAAATTATCACCATCATGCTCGAAGGGGAACTGAAGCACGAAGACAGTATGGGCAATAAATTTATACTCCGCGAAAACGAAATACAAACGATGACTGCCGGAACTGGAATTTTCCATTCGGAAAAAAACAACCTGGAAGATAAAGCTGCAAAGCTTTTACAAATTTGGGTTTTCCCAAAATTCCGAAACGAAGAGCCCAGCTATGGACAAATAGCGTTTTCGCCTGAAGAGCGAAAAAACAAGTGGCATCTGGTAGTATCGCCTGACAAACCAAATACGGCTCTTATAAAGCAAGATGCTTATTTTTCGTTGGCATCGCTGGACGAAAACCAAAAACTGAATTATCAACTGGTAAATCCCTCGAATGGGGTTTATATTTTTGTTATTAAAGGAGAAGTTTTAGCCAACGAAATACAGCTCAGCGAAAGAGATGGTGCTTGTTTGTGGGAAACATCCTCCATTGAGTTTAGCGCTTCGGAAAATTCAGAACTACTTCTTATGGAAATTCCCCTTTAACTCTTTTTATAAAAATAAAGCCCGCTGGTTTAATACCGGCAGGCTTTATACTTTATATATATTCAACTATTTATTTACTAACCAATAACCATTTTTAGTACTACAAGAACTGCAATAACTACAACAATTATTAGTACAAATTTTAATATACCACCATTACCCGAAACAGGTTGTTCAATATTTTCCATAGTTCTTCAATTAAATTTATTTCACTAATTAATTTGATTTTTTAAAAGAATACCCATAGCACTCTGTATGAAGAGTAACTAGCATTCCGAAAGGAAAAACAAATGAATTATTGGCCTAAATAATGAGTACCCTATGCCTTAAATAAACCGGGGATAGTTGATTAACCTGAATTTCGTTGCTAAACAAGCTTGAGAAATACTTTAACTGAGCTAAAATTTTTGCCTGGGTAAAACTGGAAGAAGCCTGATAGCCACTATATATAGTATTTACCGTCAGATCAATATTAATCTGGCCGTTATTGGCCACCAATGGCATGTCGCTGGCAGGAAGAAAAAAGCTAACTGTTCTGTCGCCGTTGGTATACCGATCCTGGCCTTCTGCGTGGTCGTAATAATAAATATTAACAACCAAATGGCTAAGAAAAAGGGCGAGCCAACCAAGACGATAAATATGTGGAGATTGTTTTACCATATGACAGGTGCGAAAATACTAAATTGAATTTAATACAAATGGAAGTCAATGAATAAATATTTATTTACCATTTAAACTTCGAAACAGATTGTTGAATTTGCCCCTCCATCTATGGTTTCCGATATTGTTCTATTTTAATTACCCTACCTTCCTTGATTTTAGATAACACTATAATGTTAGTATGCTCAAAACGTTTAAACAAGTGTAGTTTACCTGTAAAGAATAAAGATTCAATTAATCTAAATACCCTGCTAAAACGCTATACAAGATTTCTTTATTAATGGGCTTTGCTAAATAATCGTCAAATCCCGATTCGAGGATTTGTTTGCGTTCATCTGCCAGGGCATAAGCAGTTTGAGCAATAACAGGCAGTTTTGGACTGGTTAGTTTTAACAACCTGGTAATCTCATACCCGCTCACTTGTGGTAATTTCAAATCCATTAATACAAGATTGACAAGTTGTTCTTTATCAAAAAAAGCAAATGCTTCCTTTGCATTGCGGGCAATAAGTAAATTTACCCCTGTTGGCATTAACAAATCAGTTAGATAGGTAATATTCGCTTCTTCGTCTTCCACGAGTAACAGCGTTTTGTCTGTCCAAACAGGGTTTTTCAACAACAAAATTTCTTTTGATGGTACATTAGGTTGGTTATCAACAGAAGGTATATAGGGCAAGGTAAAATAGAAAGTGGTTCCTTGTCCAAAAGTAGAATCCAGCCAAATTTTTCCTCCCATAAGTTCTACAATGGCTTTTGAAATGGACAACCCAAGACCTGTACCCCCATAATCCCGAATTGTAGAACCATCAGCTTGTCGAAACCGCTCAAATATCAGCTTATGCTGCTTGGGATCTATTCCGATTCCGGAATCTTCGACAAAAAATAAAAGATTGTTGCCGTCGAGGGAACAACCTACCCGAACATAACCAAAATGGGTAAATTTAATAGCGTTTCCTGTCAAATTCGTCAGAACTTGCTTTAATCGGGTTTCGTCCAAAAAAATACTGGTTTGGCTATCCTTCAGATCTACCCGACATTCAAGTTTAAGATTCTTATTTTGTGCTTTGGGTTGAAATAAGGTGACAATTTCTTTGCAAATATCCTGAATATTCAATATCGATTTATGGTCGATTACAATTTGGTTCGATTCAATTTTCGATATATCGATAATGTCGTTTATAAGGGAAAGCAAGTGATTACCGCTGCTGTTTATTATTCTGACATACTGCTGCTGCTTCGCCTCGCTTAAACCTGGTCGGATAAGCATATCCGAGAAGCCCAAAATAGCATTCATGGGGGTGCGGATTTCGTGACTCATATTGGATAGAAATGCCGACTTTAGCATGTCGCTTTCTTCGGCCCGTTCCTTCGCTTTTTGAAGTTCCTGATTAAGTTTTAGATATTCGTTGTTTTGAAGTTCAATTTCTTTGTTTTTTGCGAGAATGGTGTCTTGCGCCTTTTTTCGGTCCGAAATATTGCGAACGGTAACAATAAAGCGTTCTTCCTGATATATTAAAGCATACCGGATATTAACCTCCACCCAGAATAAATGGCCATCCTTATGCTTAGCTAGCCATTCAAATATTTGCGGAACGCCTTTTTTAGCTTTCGACAGCCAGTTCAAAATTGCAGTTTCATCGTAAGGAGGATGGCCGGCACTTATATCTGCAACTGGCAAATTGATTGCTTCCTCGTATGTATAACCATACATTTCGCACATATGCTGGTTCACATCAATAACCTGACCTGTAGCTGCGTCATCAATAAAAATGGCATCATTTACCGAATCAAAATAGCCCTAAGGTATTCTCTGTTTCGGACCAGCTCCTTTTCAGCTTGTTTACGTTCAGTAATATTAAATCCTATTATTAAAGCAGCCGGGCTATTATTGTATTCAAACGGCAAGGATACTGTTTCGGCCCAATATTCCTTTCTATCCGGTCTTAAAACTTCCATTTCCATCGAAGTATTCTTCTTACCTCCGAGTACATTCGTTAACCGTTCAATACCTCTTCTTTTATAATCGGGCGAAGCGATAGAAAATAAATCTTTCCCAATTACTTCGTCAATTAAATTATATCCAAGAGCTTCAACTCCGGCCGGATTGGCATATACAAACCGTTCGTCCTGAACAATAAAAATTGACGAAGGTGAGAACTCAATTAAGTTGCGGTATTTTTCTTCACTTTTCCGCAAATCGTCTTCAGTCTTTTTCCGTTGGGTAATATCTCTTATATTAGCAAGAATCGCATTCTGGTCACCAAATTGAATCAAAGATAGCATCACTTCAACATCAAAAGTTCCTCCGTCGGAAATCCTTTTACCTTTCCATTCAAAGCTAAATTTCTCTCCTTTTCTGGCTCTATCAAGGTATGCATCAATTGTTGCCGGCGAATATTCCGGAGCCGATAATTCGGAAATAGAATAGGAATAAACTTCTTCTTTTGAAACATGGTAAAGAAGAAGAAAAGAATCATTTACTTCGAGAATTTTACCATTCATTGCATGAATCGAAATAGCATCCTGAATATTATTAAAAAGCCCCCTGAATTTTTCTTCCTCCACCTGTACCTGATCAATCCGCTTAACCAGAGCTTTATAAATACTTCCGGTTGCTACTACTACAACCCCAACAAAAAACAGAAAAGTAACAGCCTGGTCAATCCAGGTAAGCGGAGAATGGATATAGGTATTAAAATCGAATCTATAAATCAGGTAATTAAATTCATATAGTATTCCAACACAGGCAATTCCCGCCAAGCTCAACGCCATGGCGATCCACCCGAACCGCATTCCATAAAACAAACTGCTGAATAAAGTCAATGAGCTTAATATTAATATCCCTCCACCCAAGAAACCATAATCCATTAATATCCAGATACCGGATATGTAGCTTAAGGTAATTAAAAAGCCTGTTCGGAAATAATAACTCAATTTATTCCTTAATATATAAATAACCGGAATAGAAAGTAACCCTCCAATATCAATTAGCATGGAGGCTTTCCAACCTGAGCTTAAAAAATTTAATAAACTGGTTGCTAATAACGGCAAGGAACAAAACGACATAAACAACAAAAGTGAGTTGATAATCCGCTCTTTTATAGATTGAAGCTGTTCCGTACCATTCATGCTACCGTGAATTATAGTTTTTGAGACGTTTAAAGATATTAATTAATTTACAATCAATATTGAAGGAAAGTAGAGTATACAGTAAATATTATTTAGAACCACCTATTTAAAAACATAAATGAAAACCTTAACGCCATTGAATGATAAAAATCTTTCCTTCATTTTCTAATTTCTTTCTATCTTCGCACCATTCAATAGCATTTAAATCAGCATAAATAACTTTAAATATTAAAAGAATGTTCAGAACACATACTTGCGGGGAGTTAACCATAAAAAACATAGGACAAACAGTTACATTGGCCGGATGGATGCAACGTTCGCGCGACCTGGGAGGAATGACATTTATTGATCTTCGCGACCGTTACGGTTTAACACAATTGCTGTTTAACATGGATACCAATGCAGCATTATGTGAGGAAGCCCGAAAACTCGGAAGGGAATTTGTAATTCAGGTTACGGGTACTGTAACAGAACGAAGCAATAAAAACCTAAAAATGCCTACCGGCGAAATTGAACTGGTAGTGAATACCCTTACAATACTAAACAAAGCAAATACTCCTCCCTTTACCATTGAAGACGATACTGATGGAGGGGACGAACTGCGCATGCGCTACCGGTATTTAGATTTACGCAGAAAAACAGTACGCCAGAATTTGGAACTTCGTCATAAAATGGCACAGGAAACCAGAATTTACCTCGATAGCCAAAATTTTATCGAAGTTGAAACGCCGGTCCTCATAAAATCTACTCCCGAAGGAGCCCGCGACTTTGTGGTACCATCACGGTTAAATCCCGGTCAGTTTTATGCCTTGCCACAAAGTCCCCAGCAGTTAAAACAACTCTTAATGGTAGCCGGATTCGACCGCTACTTCCAAATTGTAAAGTGCTTCCGAGACGAAGACCTTCGTGCCGACCGTCAACCTGAGTTTACCCAAATCGACTGCGAAATGTCGTTTGTAGAACAGGAAGATATTCTCAACATGTTTGAAGGGATGATAAAACACCTGTTTAAAACCGTTAAGGGAGTGGAATTTGATAAGCCATTTCAACGCATGTCTTTCGAAGAAGCGATGAATACCTATGGAAATGACAAACCCGACCTTCGTTTTGGGATGAAAATACACGAACTTACAAATCAGCTAAAAGGCAAAGGATTCAGTATTTTTGATCAGGCCGAATACCTGGGAGGTATTTGTGCCGAAGGATGCAGCGAATATACCCGTAAGCAGCTTGATGAGCTTACAGAATGGGTAAAACGCCCGCAAATTGGAGCTCAGGGGCTTATTTATATCCGTTGCAATACCGATGGAACGTTTAAATCGTCGGTTGACAAGTTTTATACCCCCGAAGATTTAAAGGCTATCGCTTCAATTTTTGGAGCAAAAGCAGGCGATTTGATTTTTATTCTTCCCGGAAAGAAAAAGAAGACTCTTGCCCAGTTAAGCGAACTTCGTCTTGAAATGGGATCTCGCCTGGGATTGCGCGATAAAAACATATTTGTTCCCCTTTGGGTTATCGACTTTCCATTATTTGAGTGGGACGAAGATACGCAGCGTTTTTATGCAATGCACCACCCTTTTACGTCGCCAAAGCCTGAGGATATTGAATTTTTCGAATCCGATTCAGGAAAAGTGCGGGCAAATGCTTACGATTGTGTTATAAATGGGGTGGAGTTAGGCGGTGGTTCTATTCGTATTTACGACCAACAGCTGCAAAAAACCATGTTTAAGATATTAGGATTTTCTCAGGAACAGGCCGAATACCAGTTTGGGTTTTTGATGAATGCTTTTACATATGGCGCTCCTCCGCATGGTGGAATTGCATTTGGTTTCGACCGTCTTGCTTCCATGTTTGCAGGTCTTGATAGTATCCGCGATGTAATTGCCTTCCCCAAAAATAATTCGGGACGCGATGTGATGATGGATACCCCGTCAATTATTGCTAACGAACAACTTCATGAATTAAACATTCGGGTCGAACTAAAAGAGTAATCTGTTAATGGAAATATTGGCGCAATATTTGCGGCCGTTTTCCTCCAAATTAGGGATTTTTATATATTTGAAGTCCTGACAGTAAAGAATAATGCATGGGACTAAGTTTGTTTCTGAAAGGTATAGGAATGGGTTTACTGGTGTCAATTCCGTTGGGGCCGGTAGGGATTATGTGTATACAGCGCACCATTAACAGGGGATTGAAATCAGGTGTTTTTTCAGGTGTCGGGGCTGCTGCTGCCGATACTATTTATGCCCTGATTGCCGGTTTTGGTCTTTCGTTTATAATTAATTTTATTGAATCGAAACAAACCATTATTCAGTTTATTGGGGCATTAATTATTGTAGCCATCTCTTTCCGTATTTTTTATACCAACCCTGCTGTTCAATTACGAAACCAACGGAATAAAAAGAATAGCCGCTTTGGTGAAGTATTTTCCATTTTTATAGTTACGCTTTCAAACCCTGCTGTATTTTTCGCTTTTCTGGCAATGTTTGCCGGATTCAATATCTTAAACAGCTCCTCAGGACATATTGGTACTTTAACTGCTATTTTGGGAATATTTGTAGGCTCCATGCTTTGGTGGTATGTTTTGAGCGCATTAATTAATAAGTTTCGCAGTAAAATACGGCTTAAAAACCTCTGGTGGCTTAATAAAATTATGGGAGTTGTTGTTTTTATTTGTGGAGTTGTCGCCCTGATAGACCTGTTATTCAAATTTTTCTAGTATAACTATGCTAATTATTTATTAATAAGTAATCAATATCGTTGAATTAAGAAAGACCCTTCGACTTCGCTCAGGGTGACACCTCGGAGTAGAGTCATTCTGAGCGGAGTCGAAGAATGGATAGGTAAGATAAATCCTTAAGCCAACGACATTGAATAAGTAATATATATTTTACCTATTATTTTAAGTTAATTTTGAAATAACCATTTTTAACATTTATGAAGCTAATAGATACGGATGATATTATGAAAGCCGCCCGCCTTAACCATTTGGTTGGGGTTGGAGCTGCAAAATTATTAATGTCCCTCCTTAAATTAAATACCATAAATAAGCTTCATGCTAAGTTTTCGGATACCGAAGGACTTGAGTTTTTAGATGCTTTATTGGAAGAATTGGATATAAAGTACGAGATAAACCCGGAAGACCTGGAACGAATTCCCAAAGACAGTCCGTTTATTATTGTGGCCAATCATCCTTATGGTGGTCTGGAAGGAATAATAATGCTGCATAGTTTATTGAAGGTTCGCCCCGATTTGCGAATCATGGGAAATTATCTCCTTCAGCGGGTAGAACAAATAAAAAGTTTTGTTTTTCCGGTGAATCCATTCGAAAGCAAGCAAAAAGTAAATTCAAGTGTTGTTGGTACCAAACAAGCGTTGCAACACATTACCAGCGGAGGCTGCCTTGCCATTTTTCCTTCGGGGGAGGTGTCCACTTATTATCAGGACGCCAGCCTGATTACTGATAAAATATGGCCCGACGGAATAATCCGCCTCATTAAAAAACAAAAAGTCCCAATTGTTCCTATCTATTTTCATGGAACAAACTCTAAGTTATTCCACTTTTTAGGGCTTATTCACCCAAACCTGCGCACAGCAAAAATTCCTTCCGAACTTCTGAACAAAAAACACAAAACCATTCAGGTTCGAATTGGAAACCCAATTTCATTAAAAGATCAGAATGAATTTCCGGACATTTCGCGTTATGGAAGGTTTTTACGCGCTAAAACCTATGCGTTAGGAACCCGGTTAGAGGTTAAAAAGTTTTTCAGGCAATCGTATGCCCCACCTGTTAAGGTCGAAGACGTTATTGATGCTGTTCCGAAAGAAAAGATTCTGGAAGATATAACCGGTATTGAAGAAAACTATCTGCTCTTTGCTTTCCAGGATTTTAAAGTTTACTGCGCCCCGTCTTCCGAAATCCCTAATATTATGACCGAATTGGGAAGGTTGCGGGAGATTACCTTTCGGGAAGTAGGTGAAGGTACCAATTTAAAAATTGACCTGGACGAATACGATATTTATTACCATCAGCTATTTATTTGGGATACCATTGGGGAGCAGATTGTAGGAGCTTACCGTATTGGAAAAGGCAAGAACATTATGGAGCAATATGGCGCCAAAGGTTTTTATATTCAATCGCTTTTCCGCTTGCAACCCCAGTTTAACCAAATCTTAAAGCAAGGAATCGAATTAGGTCGTTCTTTTATTGTAAAAGAATATCAGCGCAAACCTTTATCGCTGTTTCTTCTTTGGAAAGGTATTTTATACTTTCTGTTAAAGCATCCCGAATACCGTTACCTGGTTGGCCCGGTAAGTATTTCGAACCGATTCTCCGATTTTTCGAAATCGCTGATCATCAAATTTATAACCACCCATCATTTCAATACAAAAATTTCTAATTACATAAAGCCCCGCAAGCCTTTTGTTCCGAACTTTGGCAATGTCGATACCGAAATATTGTTCGAAAATGCCAAAGACCTCAAACAACTCGACAAGGTAATTCAGGACGCAGAAATTGCCGATTACCGGATGCCGGTCCTTCTCAAAAAATATATGCAACTGGGCGGTAAAATTGTGTGCTTCAATATCGACCCTAAATTTAACGATGCCCTGGATGGACTGATGGTAATGGATTTGTACGACATACCTATGGAAGTAATCACCTCTCTTTCGAAGGAAGTGAATGATGAATCTATTCTGGAAAGGTTTGCATTCAGCGAACAGTATATGGGATTTGGGGCGAAGAAGTGATCATCAGGTCGCCTCTGAAATTGGAATTTCAAATCGGAAATCTTTAAAAAAATAAATCAATATCGTTTAGTTAAAGATATTCGACCCCGGCTGGGGTCGCCTGTTTGTAGAAAAATTGAACATTCTATAAACATCTGACCCCGGCTGGGGTCAAACATCGAATCTTAACTAAACGACATTGAAATATTAATAATAATGCACCAATGTGATTTAAAAAGATCATTGGTGCATTTGTCGTTAATCCTTTTTGTATAGCTCAATAAACTAGCAATTTAGAACGTTTATAAATAACGGGGAGGGGTATGTATTTTTTAAAAGAATTGTTTTACTTTAACTTATCCAATAGCCCAAAACCGGATGTATTAAAATACTTGAGATTATCATAGCTTAAAATAGAACTTACTGATTTGATTGAATTACATGAAATATTATATTTTTTGTCTTGGTTTTGTTCTATTCTCGTGCTCTCAAAAAACAAAAGTTGAAAATATTGAGCAAAGGCAAGACAGAGTTGTCCTCATTTTTGAAAATCCTAAAGTTAATAATCGATATACTTTTAACAATGGAGTTGCTGTAGCATCTAAAAATCGCTATGAGATTTCATATATAGACGATCAATCAATTCAGCAAGACTTGCAATTAAACTACGAAAAAGCTCACGATACAATCACCCTTAAAAGCAAGCGACCTCTTTTAGAGGTAACACTTTGTTATAAAGCAGTTGATCAACTTATTTACTTTTTTAAAAATGGAGATACTATATTGTTTAAATATAATGGCAACAAGCCAAAAGCTATTGTAATTAATCGTAAAACATTGCCTTTTGATGTTAATTATGACATTACCGTTCATGAGAAAATTTTTAAAAATGATTTTCCAGGATCACTTAAACACTATGAACCTCTTATAATTTATTATTCAACACCTCACAAATATCAAGATTTCAATAAAGAACTGGAAGAAATATCAAAAAATGCTCTAGTACAAATAAAAAAGGAATACTTGGAGGAGAATAAATTCATTGATTCTTTGCAAAAAAACGCCTTGATATCAAAAGGAATTTCTGATTTATACAAACATTCTATGAATATTAAATACAAATACCACACTAAGGAAAATTACAAATTAGATACGGAAACACTCAATACTATATTTGCTCCTCGAACGGATTCATCATTATTCTTTAAATATTATCAATCACGATTTAATATTTTGACGTTTAAATATTATGAAGATAAAGTTAGCAGGATTAAAACAGATAACTCAAATTTGCCAGATTACAGGTGTATGTTTGATTCTGTTAGTCAAGCTGAAGTATTTACAAAAGCTGAAAAACAGGTATTACTTTTTAATATATTAGAACGAATAATTGAAGTAAATTCAAAAGATGATATTGCATTATACTTGAGTAAGTTTAACATAACAATACATGATTCATTAATGACCGCATACATTGTTGGAAAATACAACCTGGATTATAGTAAAACTAATCAACTCCAATTAAAAGACAGGAATGCAAATATTATTGATTTCGAAAATTTAATTAAAAAACATGCTGGAAAATTAATCTATGTGGATATTTGGGCTAGTTGGTGTGCTCCATGTTTAGCTTCAATTCCTTATTCTGCAAAATTAAGAGAAGAATATAAAAACTCTGATATAGTTTTTCTTTACCTTTCAAAAGACGATAATTTTGAATACTGGAAAAATGCCCTTAAAAAGCATAAGATTGAAGAAAATTCCTTTATCATAAATAATAAATATGTATCTCAGTTTCTAAAAGATATTAACCTGACAGGCATTCCAAGATACTTGCTTTATGATAAGAGTGGAAATTTAGTTCATAAAAATGCTCCTGGCCCTAAGAGTAATAATATTAGGGAGTTAATTAATAAATATCTTCAAGAATAATAATGAAATTCATTTTCAAAAAATGCAGCCTTTTAATCCTATTAAAATGAGCCTCCCTTTCCCTCCAAAAAACTTCCTACTCCCATCTTTTTTTCTTAATATTGTTAGGTAAAATTTTTACTTGCTAACTTAACCACTATACTATGAGAAAACTTCTCCTTGCCCTAATTGTATTCACCCTGGGCGTAAATATTCTAATAGCCCAAACGGCCAAATTAAATAATATCCTTTACAGCGCTGCCTTTTATGAAGAGTACATGCCTTCGGACAGGCTCGAAAAAGATGTGCAAATGATGCAGGATGCCGGCATCAGTGTTGTTCGCGTTGGCGAATCGACCTGGAGTTTGTTCGAACCACGCGAAGGCGAATTTGAATTTGCCTGGATGGATCGGATTATCGATCGGCTGCATAAAGCCGGTATCAAAGTTATACTCGGCACGCCCACGTATTCCATGCCTGCCTGGCTGTGGCATAAACATCCCGAAGTATTGGTTAAATACGAAAAAGGGAACAATGCCTTTTATGGTATCCGTCAGAACATGGATATCACGAATCCTACCTTTTTGTTTTATTCGGAGCGTGTTATCCGCAAAATGATGGAGCATTATGCAAAACATCCCGCCATTGTGGGTTACCAGGTCGATAACGAAACCACATCGTATGGCGTTAATAACTACGATTTCTTTGTGGGTTTTAAAAATTACCTGAAGCATAAGTTTGGAACTACCGATAACCTGAACAAAATCTGGGGCCTCAATTACTGGGGGATGACCCTCAGCGATTGGGAAGAACTCCCTACCCGCGATGGTGTAACCAATACCGGCTATAAACTGGAATGGGAACGGTATAAGCGCAAAGCGGTTGCCGACTACCTAACCTGGCAGTCGAATATTGTTAGTGAATACAAGCGTACCGATCAATTTATCACCCATTGCTTTATGCCGTCGGTGCAAGACATCGATCAGGTTGCATCGTCCCAAAAAATGGATGTGATGGCAGTAAATGTTTACCACGGATCGCAGGATAATTTAACCGGAGACGAAATTGCCTTCACGGGTGACTTTTTTCGGTCGGTAAAAAAGGATAACTATCTGATTACAGAAACCAACGCTCAAACTATCGGTTGGGATTCCCGTTCCCAATATCCTCCATACGACGGGCAATTAAGGCAAAACGTATATGCTCACTTGGGATCGGGAGCCAACATGGTCGAATACTGGCACTGGCATTCGATCCATTACGGACAGGAAACATATTGGAAAGGCGTATTGTCGCACGACCTGCAACCTAACCGCGCTTATGCCGAAGTATCTAAAACTGCACACGAATTAAAACAGTTTGGTACTAAATTGGTAAACCTCAAAATTTCTAATAAAGTAGCAATTTTATTTAGTCACGATGCCAATGCAGCCCTGAATGTTATGCCTTTCAAAGGTGGAAACCCCGATATGTGGGGTGGCACGGGTAATATTTACCGGAACGAGTTGGTAGGTCAGTTTCATAAAATTTTATACCGGAATAATATCGGCGTCGATTTTATTCTTCCCGAAAACGCCAGGTTCGAAGATTACAGCCTGGTAGTGGTTCCTGCATTATACATTGCCAGCAACGAATTATTGAAAAAGCTGAATACGTATGTCGAGAACGGAGGCCATGTAATAATGCAGTTTAAGAGTGGGTTTTGCGACGAAAACTCTATGGTGCGTCCGGAATTAGCTCCAGGTCCCCTTCGTAAAGCATGCGGCTTTTATTACCAGGAATTTACAAACTTTAAAGAACTTGCATTAAAAGACGATCCGTTTAAAGTGGGCGCTGCCGATAATAAGGTATTCGACTGGGCCGAATATCTTATCTTAGAAACAGCTAAACCATTGGCATATTACGATCATCCCTACTTTGGGAAATACCCGGCTGTTACCATCAATTCTTTTGGAAAAGGAGATTTGGTTTATCAGGGAACTAAATTGTCGGACAAAGTGCAGGAAAAAATCTTGCTTGAAGCTATTTCCCGCATTGGCTTATGGACTGCAGACCAGGATATTCAGTGGCCATTAATCACTAAAAATGGCAAAAACGATCAGGGGAAAACTATCCATTATTACTATAATTATTCCTCGAATCAATCTTCTATAACTTATCCTCACAAGGACGGACTGGAATTAATATCGGGGAAACCGGTTGCTAAAAACGTTTCTCTTACAATTGGTGCCTGGGATGTTTTGATTGTGGAAGAAAAGTAATAATCGGTTTGAGATTTTTAGGCAAAGCTATATTGTTTAATACCAATCTCTAAACGTCAAAAACTTGCCCTCTTCAGAACATTAGCGCAAAGTCCTGATAATTTCTACTAAACACATAGAAGCAGTAAAGAAATGTAAACTCAAATCTTTACTGCTTTTATATTTTCAGCTTTAATGCAAATACAAGGCATTTGTTATATATTTGAATTATTGTTACTAATTTTTGACATTACCTACTAAAATTGCCTTGTTTCAAATTATCCTAAATGGAAATAGATACTGCCAGCAATTGGAATGACGAATTAGCTTCCCGACAACAGAAGGAACTAACGGATAGCATTTACTATGCCAGCTATATCCAGTCTGCTTTACTTCCAACTCACGAAGAGTGGAACCGTATATTGCCCGAAAGTTTTATCTTCTATCATCCGAGAGACGTTGTAAGTGGCGATTTTTACTGGATCAAAAAAAACCGGAATACTATCATTGTGGTGGTTGCCGACTGCACCGGACATGGAGTTCCGGGAGCATTTATGAGCATTTTGGGAATTTCGTTTTTAAACGAAATCTATTCGAAAGGAAATATTCCTTCCGCAAAAAGCATTCTAAACCAACTTCGGGAAAAAGTGATGAAAGCCCTCCGCCAAACCGGAGATATAGACGAGCCAAAGGATGGAATGGATATTGCTCTTTGCATGATCGATTTAAATACCAATACCCTTCAATTCGCCGGGGCAAACAATCCAATATACATCATCCGTAACCAGGAGCTTATCGAAATTAAAGGAGATAGCATGCCTATTGGTGTTGCTTTAGAACAGGAAAAAACTTTTACAAACCATGAGTTTACTCTTAGTCCGAACGACACTGTATACCTTTTTACCGACGGGTATCCCGATCAGTTTGGAGGAGAAGGAGGGAAAAAATTTAAATATCCGAATTTCAGAAACCTGTTACAGCGGATTCAGCAATATCCTGTTGCCAGGCAAGGAGAAAAAATTGAATCGGTACTAAAGAAATGGAAGGGCGACTACCGCCAAGTAGATGATATTTTGGTGATCGGGTTCAAATGTTCAGGAAAATAATTACATTTACCTGTAAACCATAGGCTATGAAATTAGCAGCTTTTAGAATCCTTAATTTTCGCTCCATTGTCGATTCGGGATGGAACAATGTTTCTCCTGATAATATTACTGTTCTTATTGGTCAGAACGAATCCGGAAAAACTTCTGTTTTGGAATCGTTAAATGCCTTTTTCTCAGGAACAATAAACGATGATGTTCTGAGAAGCGACCTCAGCCATCCAAGTGTCTTCTGCGAATTCCATACCGACAAGGAGGAAATTATCCAGGTTTTGAAAACGCTTAATCTTTCGGAAAATAGTTATACCTTTTTGAAGGAAAAAACCAGCATTATACTAAAACGATCTTGGAACTTAACCAAATTAGCGACCATTGAGATTGCCAATGAAGAGATCGTAGCCTTATATAACCAGGAATCTGAAAATAACGAAAAAGAACAAAAAACCCTGCAAAACTCTATCGTTAGCATGGTCGATAGAGGCTCGCGGATCGAAAATGAAATTTTACAATTAAAGCGATACGAAGAGTCGTCGGTGCATGAATACCAGCGGCTTCAAAACTCAAAAGCCGATTTTCACCGAATGGTTCAGAAAGCTAAAAATTCTGAACTAAAAGTCCAGGCCCAAACAGAACACGACAAAGTATCAATTTCGCTGGAACAATTAAAAATGCAAATTGAAGCGAAACAAAAAAGGCGTTTGGAACTTCAAAAAGAGCTGAATGAAATTTTTGATATTTATAAACACTGTAAAACAACTATCGATTCCAAACAAAAACTGGAAGACTCACTGCGTAAATGCGACGATTTGAAAGAAGCGATATCGCAAACAGAAATATCGCTAAATTCTACGATCAGCCCAAGAGAAAACAGAAACCTGGAGCAGAAACTCAATTTTCTAAGCCAACAATTACAAAACGAATACCATCAGATAGAAAATTCAGAGAAAGAAACTACCATAAATAATTCAATTGCAATTTGCCTTTTCAAAGGCCTCCCTTATGATGAAGCTAGGCAGGAAGCCATCAAAGTCCTTTCGAATGCAAATACCTATTCATCTATTCTGCAAATTGGAGAAGCTTTTTTTAAGAATGTTCCCTTATTCGAGTTTTTCGAAGATTTCAGCAGTTTATTACCTAACCGGATTGATCTTGACGATTTATTGAATGAGAATACCGCTGTTGAAGGATATAAGGCTGCCCGTAATTTTTTAATAATATCGGGAATCGATGCTGAATTTTTTGCACAACAAAACAACAGAATACTCAAGCAAAAAATTGAAAACCTCAACGGTGAAATCACCATTAATTTTCAGGATTTTTGGCGTCAAAGTATCGGCAAAAACAATAAAATAAAAATCAATTTTGAACTGGAGCATTACGATTTCAGTCACCCTGATAAAAAAGGCAAACCTTACCTGGAATTTTGGATTAAAGATACCAAGGAAAGGCTTTATCCAAAACAACGCAGCCGCGGAGTACGATGGTTCCTTTCTTTTTATCTGGAATTAAAGGCCGCAGCAAAACTTCATCAACGCGAAAAAGTATTACTGATCGACGAACCCGGAATTAGCCTGCACGCGCGGGCACAGGAAGATGTTCTAAAAGTTTTTGAAGACATTAAAGAAAACCTGATGATAATTTACACTACTCACTCGCCCCACCTGGTAGATGTAAACAAGATGTACCGGATACTAGCTATACAAAGGGCCCTGGAAGATGACGACACCAGCGAAACGCTCGTTTATGATGCCGCATCGCTCAGCAGAGCTTCAACCGATACCCTTTCTCCAATTTATGCCATGATGGGGGCTCGTTTTACCGATCAGCAATTTATTCATAAGCACAATAATATTTTAGTAGAAGACAACGCCTCCTATTACTTTTTAACAGCATTATATACCCTATTGAAGCCGGAAAAAGAAATGTTTTTTCTCCCGGCAACTTCTGCAAAGAATATTCCCACCTTGGCAAATCTCTTACTTGGCTGGAAACTCGAATATTTAATAGTACTAAGCGACGCCCCGGAAACAGCATTGGTAAAAAGGGAGCTCTTCGAAAACCTCTTTGGAAATGATAATCAACGAATGACCAATAAACTAATTTCCCTGGAAAACCAAGGTAAGATTGTTGATCTTTTTTCTGTAATCGATTTTAAAAATTTCATCCTCCAGAAACGAATTGGCATTACGGAATCAAATTCCGAATACCTCGAAATAAACGGTCTAGCACCAGCAGTTCTCTCAATGGAATTTATGAATAATGTCTCAACAGGAAAATTTTCGTTTGCTGATTTTGATGACGAATCGAAAGAAAATATTTCGCGTTTATTCAGCAAGATTTCTGGGCTATTATGATCTCGGCTGGTTTAAGGCTTTTAATGTTTGCCTTACACTTTGCTGTTCCAATAACAAAAGACGCAACAACCTGCGCCTTGTCCGCCTGTTCATAAGAAGCATATCAAAGTAGGCGATAATCTTCCGAAGCACATCGTAATAGAGAACCAGTAAAAGCAATCCATTAAACAGCCAAATAAACAGAACATTAAACCATAACGTACCTATGCTTAAGTTTAATATTCTTTTTACTGGGGCATAAAAATGCGCCCTGCCGTTGCGCGACTCGGGTGACCGAAATACGGCATCCCTAACCCTCACCAATTCATTATTTTGAATAACGAATTCATTAATCTCTTTCTCATTGGTTACCACCAAGGCAAGCTGTTTATTATAGTATTTATCCTTAAACGCACTCACTTTCTCCATTCCATGCATTTTATCCGCTAGCCTGAGATATTTGCTATCTCTATAAATAACAGCTTCGTTATAAAATTTGATAAATTTCTGTTCAGCTTTATTGAAAAAGGTATCCAGCTTTTGATAAACATCGGTATTAAACGACGAAACATTTAATTGGCTAATCAATCCATTATCCGTGCATTCTGCTTCTTCACAAATTTTTGCTATTTCGGTGCGAATTACCTGAAGCTTTGATGCTAAACGTAATGTGTCTGATTTTTGGGAAGCAAGTTTAATACTTTGATCTGCTATATCCTGTAATTCTGGTATTCCATAGGATTTATAAAAAGAAGCTGTTTTAACGCGTTTCTCTGCCTCATAAAATTGCTTCTCAAATTTATTATCCTTAAACTGAGTAACCATAATGGCTTCGTATGCCCAACGCGATGTCATAATATCACCAATAAGCGGCACATATTTCTCAGAGGCTATTTTATTATGCATTTTATTAAAATCGACAACAACCCCGCTGAACAATAACTCGGGAACTAAAATTATTGGAACCAGAATATAAATTGTAACAACTGAATTTAGTCCCGATGAGATAATTAAGCCGACCATATTCGCCCAACAAGATGATGTAAAAAGAATAAGCCAATATTGCAGTGCCATCCCCCGGATCTCAAGCATAGTATTGGCAATAAGAACAAATATGATGGTTTGAAGCGCAGAAATCGAGAATAAGATAATAATTTTTGAGAAAAGATAACTCGACCGACTTAAGTTTAGAAACTTCTCCCGCTTAAGTATCTTCCGGTCTTTAAAAATTTCTTCGGCACTTATAATTAAGCCTAAAAATAAAGCAACAATTACAGCCATAAAAAGAAATGCAGGAATATTCGGATTCTCACTAAAAATATATTTCGAAACCCCTTCTTCGTAAAGAAAATTTTTGGTAAAAAACGCCAGGATAAAGGCTAATAAGGGAGCTTCCAAAGCATTTATAAACAAATATTGTTTATTATGAAATTTAGCCAGAAGATCGCGTTCCAGAAAAATCTTAAACTGCTTAAAATGGTTTGGAATCCAAAAATTACTTTTTGGAATAGATTCATCATGCTCCCTTTGAGTTTTCTGGACTCTGACATCAATATTCTGAAGATACCGCTGATACCACTCTTCGGGGGTAGTTTTCCGTCTCCGGGTTAATTTCCCATTTGCATCTACAACCCTCGCTTCGACAATTCGGAGAATTTGCTCAGCATTGATGTTTCCACAACTCAGGCATTCGCTTTCTTCGGCGTCGGCATATTTTGCGGCCCGCTTAAAATAGGTAATAGCAGTGATAGGGTTACCATAAAATATAACGCGCCCACCCTGGTCCATGACCAGCAATTTATCGAGCATCTTAAAAACATCTGACGAGGGTTGGTGAATATTAGTAATCACCAACTTTCCTTTAAGGGCCTGCCTTTTCAGCAATACAATTACTTTTTCCGAATCGGCCGAGGATAAACCCGAAGTCGGTTCGTCAACAAATAGAATAGAAGGTTCGCGTATAAGTTCCAGCGCAATATTGAGACGCTTACGCTGCCCTCCGCTCAAAATAGTAGTAAATGCATCGCCAACATTTAAATCGCGGGCTTCAACCAAATCAAAATCAACCAGGGCAACCTCAACAACTTGGTTTATCTGTACTTCGGAGTAATGGTTATAACAAAGCCTGGCATTATAATATAAGTTCTGAAATACGGTAAGCTCTTTAATTAATAAATCATCTTGTGGCACAAAACCAATAACGCCCTTAAGTAAATCTTTGTTTTCATGAATATCAAAACCGTTTATCTGAATAGAACCTCTGCGCGGTTTGATATTACCGTTTAAAACATTGATCAGGGTAGATTTTCCGGAGCCACTTCCCCCGATTATTCCAATTAATCTTCCAGATTCTTCAGTGAGATTGAAACGCTTTAGACCGTTAGAGCTATTCCGATAGGTGTATTCTATATTGTCTGCTTCAAATACAAATTTATTCTCAACGTTGGCCTGAATAAACCGCCCCGCCATGCGGCTAAAATACAAAGAACCAATTTTGGGATTTTTTATTACAGAGCCTGGAGACCATATATAGGAACGGTCGGGCTTTATATTATGACCATTTATAAATAGATTTAGCTTACCATAATATCTGAAAACATGAAGGTTAGAGCTGGGGAAATGCAATACTACAATTCTGCCATCCAACTTTTCACTAAGCATATGCTTAATTTCAGGATGTTCAAAAGACTCGTTCGAATCAATATATTGAAGTCTTTCCTTATTTCTAATTTCGTCCTGTTCGTCAAAGGTGAATGCTTTGGCGTCGTGATATTCGTCTTCGGTTATTTTTAACTTTTCGGCAATACCGGTCACAAACTTTAATTCGTTCGTAGTTATTCCGTCCCGATTTATGAAATCAAGTAAGTAAATGATAACGATGAGACGTTGCTCCTGCTCAAGTTCTTCATTTATCTGATTTAATAAGGTGTCGATATTGGCTTCATTCGAAATATGCTGTTTCCTGGTTTCTGCCTCATTGTAATGCATCAACTCCGGATGAAAATATCTTACCTGCTCATCAAAATAACCCAGGTATTTCTCAGCAATCTCATGGCTGTATTGCCGGTCGAGATAATCCATCACAATACTGCGTTCGTTGTCCGAATGTCCTTCTTTATTGACATCAGCAACAATTGCAAATAAACGCATCAGCGCTTTAAGAATGGATTCGTTCATTGACCTGGCTCTTATAAAAAAACAGCCCATTGCTTAGCAAAAGCTATGGGCTGCAATATATCATCAAATTAAATTAAAACAAATTTTTATAATACTAACGATTTCCTAACTTCTTTAATCGTATTTAATATAATCTTGTAATCACCTTCCGAAAGGCCTGCATCAATTTTATCAAAAACTGGTTTTAACACTGATAACTGAGTTTCCAGTGCTTTAATATCGGCATTCGAATTTCTGGCAGCTAAAAGTGCCATTAATTTTGTATAAGAATCTTTCTGATCGGTAATTAATTTTACAATTCCACTGTAGTTATAAGTATCTTCTGATATGTTAGTGGCGATATACATTAATTCAACCCAAACACCCGAACCCATTAAAAGGGCTAAATCAGGATTGCTCTTTTTTCCCAAAAACTGGTAGGTATCGTAAAATGTCTTAGAAATATAATTAACCAATGTATCTTTGTTGTTAAGCTTTTCTTTGAACTCATCCGATAGCATCAGGCTGTAATCAATGTTGATACCAAGTTCGTCTACTAATGTTTTTAGTGACTTCGAATATAATTTAACATCTTGTTTTTGTTCGTAAGTAGCAGCGTATGCAAGATCGGCTCCATAAATACCAAGATTTATCGCTTTACTGGATTCTGTAAAATACTTCTCAGCTTTATTGGTAGGATTTAAAATTGCCGAATTATATTTTGCTCCAATTTGGGTTAACATATTGGTTACTTCAAATGGAGTTGGCAATGGATATACAACATCTTTAACATCTTGGGAAAGAGTTGCCATATCAACGCTATCGGCATTGAGTGTATCGGCAACTTCTCCTGAGTTTCCACTTTTACAGGATGTGAAAACAAAAACAATAGCTATCGTTAAAAGGCTTAGTGTATTAAGTAATGCATTTCGTAGGTTCATAGCTTCAATAATTTTAAGGTTTAATCAATAGCTACAAATATAGTTATTGTTTAATGAATCTCATTGAAAATACAGTATTTTTAAAGGAATATGTTTGTTCATCTGCATAAGACATAGTTATTTAATTAATTATTTGAATTTTACCAAATACACCCTATAATTGAAATGGGATCACACATGAATATAGTATTGAAGTAAGGATTATCTTTAGACTCTAAATCAAAAATAACGATGTCGTTTCTATTCCTTTTTTTCGCGTTTTTAGCTGCCGTGGCTGCCGGAGTTATAAACGCAATAGCAGGAGGTGGCACCTTGATTACTTTTCCGGTACTGACTGCTATTGGTTTGTCGCCAGTTGTCGCAAACGTTACCAATACGGTTGCTTTATGCCCAGGCCTACTAAGTGGTGCATTTGCACAACGTAAAGATTTTCAAGCCCAAAAGCAACGTCTTTGGAAAATTTTACCTGCCGGCATTTTGGGCGGCATTGCCGGAGGGCTGCTCTTATTGAATACGACCGAACGCTCATTTAATATAGCCGTTCCTTTCCTTATATTTGGAGCTACTATACTCTTAGGTATTCAAGTACCTTTGAGAAATTGGGTCATTTCCCGAATAGGAAAAATTCATCATACCAAAAATAGTTTCGGTTTATTGGCTTTGATTTTTGCAGCAGCTATTTATGGCGGGTACTTTGGGGCAGGTCTTGGTATTATTCTGATGGCAGTATTAGGACTTATGCTGGACGATTCCCTGACAAGTCTTAATATCTTAAAACAGGCTATCTCTTTTTGTATAAATTTATCTGCGGCCATCTATTTTTCTTTTTCGGGCAAGGTCGACTGGCTTGTCGCAGTTATTATGGCAGTTGGTGCTATTACCGGTGGTGCGATTGGAGGTAAACTTGCCGGAAAAATAAAACCGGAAGTTTTGCGATGGATTATTGTATTTACCGGAACTGTTGTAGCTTTTATATTTTGGAGCCGTCTTAAATGATCCATCTGAATCTAAAACAATTCAACACATTCGATAAATTTTCTACTGTTTAATATATAGAGAACTCTGCCTGGGGTTAAAACCCTGGCAGAGTTGAATACAGTTACTTAAAATCAATTTTAAAAGAAATCACTTTCCACTCGGGAAGTTTGGTAGGTTTATCAATTACAAGAGCTTCACCTTCCTGTTTCCAATTTAGTTTTTCATTGCTTCCAAGCATTTTTACAGATGCAACGCTTTTGCTGCAAAGTTTTGAATTTTTACCGAGTGAAGTAATTTTTATAGCTTCAACTGGGACGCCCATGCAAAAGGCGAAAATTGTTTCCCCCTT
>JFJP01037185.1_pt1 | contig 39836 bp, 29 predicted proteins | sample 431651 | NCBI WGS metagenome assembly JFJP01 (sample SAMN02602958, study PRJNA72255) | Microbial mat metagenome, whole genome shotgun sequencing project. | biome: fresh water; feature: sink hole; material: water; isolation source: purple microbial (photo- and chemosynthetic) mats found in... | reverse complement strand
TGCAAAGTTAAGGATTTTTTAATAATTCGAATCAAAAGGCTTTGTATTGCCTTCCCCTAACGAGTAAACATAATTCTGCATGCTTTTTGCCCAGGCATCAGGTCTTTTGCTTTTGTCGAAAGTGGTATAGCTCACGGGTTTCCCAAAGGTGATGGTAAAATGCTTGTTCTTGTGCTTGTAGGTTTCGTCGGCAAGATAAAACATCTCAATATTGGTTTTGATGCCCAGAAATTTTCTCAGGCCAGCCAAGTTGTAGAAAAAATTGGTGCAACGTCCGGTTACATGCACCGGAACCACGTCGCGCTTGTGCTGAATCGCTTTGGATATGAAGCTTTTTTGCCAGGGAGGGTCAATAATTACTCCCTTGGTCCTTCGACTTACCAGTCCGGATGGAAAAGTTAAAACCTGAATGTCGGAGTCCATAGTCTCTTCAAGGGCACGAACCGATTCATGGGTCATGGTCCCGTACTTGTTTATGGGGATAAACAAGGGGCTGAGGTTTTCGAAACTCATGAGGATGTCGTTGGAAAGCGAGCGCACATCATGGTATCTCCGGTTTAACTCCGTCAACAGCAACATTCCGTCAAACCCCCCGAGCGGGTGATTTGATGCGAAAATAAAGCGGCCCTGTTCAGGGAGGTTTTCCTCTCCCTTTAGACTTACGGTAACATTGAAATCCTTAATTACTTCTTTTGTGAATTCCAAACCAACTTTTGCTCCATGAACCGCTAAAAAGCTGTTTATCTCCCTGATGTGAAGAACACGGTTCAGGTAGGCAAATGCAAACCCAGGTATGTAGGGTGCGAGACGGGGGTTCTTTTGTCTGAATAAGCTTTTCAAATCCAGATGTATGGGCTTGTCACTAGTTTTGTTCTTTTTCATGGGAAATCAAATTAACTTTTCCTGCAGTCTGCGAAAATACTAAAAAACACGATATGTGATTCAGTCTTTTTTTGCCCGAGGGATAATGCCGAAACTGAAAACTTCTTCGGGCGGGAAAAAAGTTTTCAACAATGTGGCAAAAAATGGGACAAAGTGGTGTAAAGTGGGATTTTTTGTTTTAATTTTACGCTTTAGTCATAAAAAACCATGATAAGCTTTATAGGGGATTATAGTTGTAAGGTCGACTCCAAAGGCAGGGTCACACTTCCATCTGCATTCAAACGGCAGATGAGCGAGGGTGTGCAGGATGGTTTTGTGCTAAAATCGGATGTGTTTGAGCAGTGCGTGATAATGTATCCCATGAAAGAATGGGAAAGGCAAAACCAAATTATCAGGTCCAAAACGAATCCTTACAACAAGGAACACGCGAAATTTTTAAGGATGTTTTTCAGCGGAACAGCTGAGGTAATCCTTGACGCAAGCGGAAGAGTGCTCATCCCAAAAAGACTGCTCGAATATGCAGGAATCGAGGGGGAGGCAGTAATGGCAGGACAATACGGAAAGATTGAAATATGGGCAGCTGGTCGTTACGAGCAGGTTAGCCGGGCAGACGATGAATTTGCATCCATGGCAGAGCGAATACTGGGTGGGTCGAATGAATTAACCGATGGACAATGATCTATCACAAACCAGTTTTACTTGAAGAAAGTATAAAGGGGTTAAATATTAAGCCGGAGGGAATTTTTATCGATCTGACCTTTGGTGGGGGAGGCCATTCCTTTAGAATTCTCGAGGAATTGGGTAAAACCGGGCGACTTCTGGCATTCGATCAGGACACCGATGCCCGGCAAAACACCAACGACGATTCACGTCTTACCTTTGTAAACTCCAACTTTCGATATCTGCGGAATTTCATGCGTTATTACGAAATAGATAAGGTTGACGGAGTGATGGCCGATTTGGGAATTTCGTCGCATCAGATCGACACTGCCGAAAGGGGCTTTTCGTTTATGAAGGACGCGAAACTCGATATGCGGATGAATTCAGGAATACTGCTCTCAGCAGCTGATGTTCTTAACAGTTATGAAGAGACCGAGTTAATTAGGGTATTCAGGCAATACGGTGAGCTGAGCAATGCCTCAGCCTTAAGCCGTGCCATAATAAGACTACGCTCGGGGGAGCAAATACAGAGCATTTCCCGGTTTATCGCAGGTATTTCAAAGCTTCTGCCCCGACAGAAGGAGAACAAGGAGTTGGCAAAGATTTTTCAGGCTTTGCGCATCGAGGTGAATGATGAACTTGGAGCCTTAAAGGAAGTGCTTCCTCAAATTTCGGAATTTCTGAAACCCGGCGGAAGAATGGTATTTCTGACCTATCACTCCCTCGAAGACAGGCTGGTGAAGAATTTTATGAAAACAGGAAATTTGGAAGGCCTGCTGGAAAAGGATTTTTTCGGAAACGTTCAGACTCCTTTCAAGATCCTGAACAAAAACGGGACTGAGCCCTCGGAGGAAGAGACTAGGGATAATCCCAGGGCTAGAAGTGCTAGATTAAGGATTGCTGAAAAAATTTGAGAATGGTGGTTGAGAAGAATAATACAGGGAGCGAAAAAGCAAATGAGGGACAGTCAAAAAAGACTGGCTCAGCTTCTGCCATCCGGGGACTGATCGACGGTACCATGCTCACCCGAAAATCGTTCACAGGTCAGCTGCCTTTTGTGTTTTTCCTGGGTTTTCTGGCAATGATGTATATATCAAACCGCTATAATGCCGAGAAGCTGAGACGTAAAATCATAACATTTAAAACTGAACTGAGCGATCTGAGAGCACAGTCAATTTTTATTTCTGCCGAACTCATGAAGCTCAGCCGGCAGACAGAAGTTGCCGAGGAAGTAAAAAAGCAGGGGCTCTCGATCAGGGAATCGGAAGTGCCGCCAAAAAAAATTGTTGTAAGCAAACTTAGGAGGGATTAATGTCAGTTGTAAAAAAGGACATATTGTGGCGCGTGGCGATGATCTACCTGTTTATGGTGGTTTTCGGCATGGCTATTTTCATCCGGATCGTTTACCTTCAGTTTGCGGAAAAAGACAAATGGTCGGTCAAGTCTGAAGCATCCCCGTTACGCCAATTGCCCATTCCCGCAACCCGGGGCGACATTTACAGTGCCGATGGCAGGGTGCTGGCTTTATCGGTTCCGTACTACGAAATACGTATGGATTTTACGGTTGAAGCGCTTACCAATGACATTTTTTACGCCGAGGTGGATGGCCTCTCCCGCAAGCTGGCATCTCTTTTCGGTGACCGGAGCTGGGATCGTTACAAGCGCGAGCTTATCAAAGCGCGTAAATCAAAAAAGCAATATTTCCTGGTGAAAAAAGACGTTAGTTACGACCAGATGCGACAGGCGAAATCGTTTCCGATTTTCGAGCTGGGCCGCTTTAAAGGTGGGGTTCGCTTTATCCAGGACTCCAAGCGTATCAGGCCCAATGGATACCTTGCCGCCCGTACCATCGGAAGCACTACGAAAAGCGAGTTGGGAAACCGCGTTGGCATTGAAGGCTCCTTTGACGAGACGCTTAGTGGAAAGCCCGGACTGCTGCTGCAGAAACTTCTGGCAGGCGATACCTATGTGCCCCTCGGTGACGGCAATGAAATTGAACCTCGGGACGGAAAAGACATAATCACAACGATTGACCTGAATATTCAAGACGTTGCACAGAAGGCACTTCTTAAACAACTCAAAGCACATGGCGCGGGTCATGGCACCGCTGTTTTAATGGAAGTTGAGACGGGCGAAATAAAAGCAATTGCCAATCTGCAGCGAGGTGAGGACGGTCTGTACAGAGAATCATACAATTTCGCTGTGGGTGAAAGCACTGTGCCGGGATCGACCTTTAAACTGGTCTCTCTCATGCTTGCCATGGAGGACGGATACGTTGATATCGACGATATTATCGATACCGGAAATGGAGAAATAAGTTATCACGGTATAAAACTTGTCGACAGCGGTGACGAGAGTTTCGGAAAAATTTCGGTGCAGCAAGTATTTGAAAAATCTTCGAACGTGGGGGTTTCAAAAATCATTTATGACAATTACAAAAATCATCCGGAGAAATTTATGGATGGTGTGTACAAGTTGGGTCTGAATGAGCAGCTGGGTCTCGACATACGGGGAGAGGGGATTCCCGCTATCAACTACCCCGGCAAAAAAGGTTGGTCGGGTATTTCCCTTCCCTGGATGAGTATTGGTTATGAAATGGCGGTTACTCCCTTGCAGGTGCTCACCCTTTATAATGCCATTGCAAACGACGGCAAGATGATTAAACCGCGCCTGGTAAATGAAGTCAGATACCATGGCAGCCTGGTTGAAAGTTATGGCCCTGAGGTAATTAATCCTTCGATCTGCTCGAGATCCACCCTTAAAAAGCTTCAGAAGATGTGCGAGGGGGTTGTTGAGAACGGAACGGCCATGAACCTGAGGAACGACAACTTTAAAATTGGCGGCAAAACTGGAACGGCTCAGATCCCTGATAAAAAAACGGGCTATAAGGAGAAATCCCGAATCACCTATCAGGCAACTTTTGTCGGATATTTTCCGGCCGACAATCCCAGATACTCCTGCATAGTAGTGGTAAACGCCCCCTCAAAATACGTGTATTACGGAAATGTTGTAGCGGGTCCTGTTTTCAGGGAAATCGCCAACAAAGTATATGCCACCAGCCTGGATATGCACGAAGCCATTAACCACGGTCGGACACGGCTTGCAGAAATCCCCTACACAAAAAGCGGGAATGCAGAAGAACTTACAAATGCTTTGGATTATTTGGACATCCCCGTTAGCAACTCAGCAAAAAAATCGAAGTGGGTAATGGCATCAATTGAAAACGATGCACTAAAAATCACCCCCAGACCGGTTATTCAGAATCTTGTGCCAAATGTTGTAGGCATGGGTTTGAAAGATGCCCTTTTCCTTATGGAAGATGCGGGCTTGCGCGTAAATGTGAGCGGCAGGGGAACGGTTCGTTTCCAATCGGTAACACCGGGAACAAATGCCAGAACCGTTGCTGCAGTTAATCTTGAAATGACAATACCAGGAAGCTAATGACAGGTTTAACCGACATATTAAAAAACACGGATATCATACGGTCATCGGGACCCATTGATATTTCAATCGGGAAGCTCTGCTTCGACTCACGAAAAGTTCAGCAGGGCGATGTTTTTGTGGCGCTGAAGGGGACACAATCCGACGGACACGAATACATCGGTGAGGTTGTGAAAAAAGGCGCAGGCGTTGTGATTTGCGAAGAATGGCCCGGTTTAGCTCAGGGTAGCTGCACAATTATTCAAGTCCTGAATTCTCATGAGGCTTTGGCGAGGATGGCTTCACTGTATTACGGAAGCCCTTCCGAAAAGCTAAGGCTAGTGGGCATAACGGGAACCAATGGCAAAACCACAATTGCCAGTCTGCTTTACCAACTCTTTACAAACCTAGGATACAAATGCGGATTACTTTCAACCATTAATACTATTGTGGTTGACAAAGTTGCCGAAGCAAGCCATACAACTCCCGATCCGCTTCAGATCAACGCGCTCCTTTCGGAAATGGCAGAAGCCGGATGTGAATTTGCCTTTATGGAGGTCAGCTCGCATGCAGCCCATCAGCGCCGCGTGGGGGGATTGAAATTTGCCGGTGGGATCTTCACCAATCTCACACACGACCATCTCGACTACCATCTCGGTTTCAGGGAATACCTGATGGCGAAAAAATTGTTCTTCGATGCACTCCCCGGCGATGCGTTTGCCCTTGTGAATGCCGACGATAAGAATTCAAAGGTGATGGTTCAGAATTGCAAGGCCAAGGTTTATGGGTATTCTGTTAAGGCTATGTCGGAATTTAAAGGAAAAGTAACTGAAAGCCACTTCGAAGGAAACCTTCTGCAGATCGGAAACAAGGAGATGTGGACGCGACTTCCCGGGGTCTTCAATGCCTATAATATCCTTGCCATTTTTGGTGCGGCTACTTTGCTGAATGCCAAAGAAGATGAACTCTTTGCAGAGATCAGCAAGCTTGAATCGGTAAGCGGAAGGTTTCAGATAATCCGGTCGAACGGCGGTGTTATCGCTATCGTCGATTATGCCCACACTCCGGATGCACTCGAAAACGTCCTGAAAACAATCCGTGAAATCAAAACCGATGAGAACCGCCTGATAACCATTGTGGGAGCCGGCGGAAACCGCGACAAGACAAAACGCCCGATTATGGCACGGATAGCAGCGAGTCTGAGCGACAAACTTGTTCTCACCTCCGATAATCCCCGCAATGAGGAACCGGAAAGCATTCTGAATGACATGAAAGCAGGGCTGGATCCGATACTTGTGAGAAAAGCGATTAGTATTGCCGATAGGGAAGAGGCTATCAGGGCTACTTGCTCCTTTGCGGAAAAAAACGATATCATACTGCTCGCGGGAAAGGGACATGAAACCTATCAGGATATTAAAGGAGTGAAACACCATTTTGACGATCGTGAAATGCTGGCAAAATATTTAGAAAACAAATAAGATATGCTTTATTATCTTTTTCTATATCTCGATAAGTTGGATGTCCCTGGTGCAGGGGTTTTTCAATACATATCCTTTCGCTCGGCGATGGCAGTTATTACCTCGCTTGCCATCTCTACCATTTATGGGAAGCGGATTATTCTTTTTCTGCAGCGCAAGCAAATTGGCGAGACCATCCGTGACCTGGGACTGGAAGGCCAAATGCAGAAAAAAGGAACCCCTACAATGGGTGGGCTGATTATTCTGCTCTCAATTATTATTCCAACCCTTTTGTTTGGTGATATAGCAAATATCTATGTCATCCTGATGTTGATCACAACCGTGTGGCTTGGGTTTATCGGGTTTGCCGACGACTACATAAAGGTGTACAGGAAAAACAAACAGGGCCTTGCCGGATGGTTCAAGGTGATGGGCCAGATCGGACTTGGTATTATCGTAGGGGTAACCCTTTTCTTCAGCGATCAGGTTGTTATAAGGGACTATGTGGAGATCCCCCGTGAAAATATCGAATCGGCTAAAAACCCTGTTGTTGAAAGATCCGGAAAACATTTTGAGGTGATCGACAAAAAGTCGAACCTTACCACCATTCCGTTTCTCAAGAACAATGAATTCGACTACTCATGGCTTGTATGGTTTATGGGTGACAAAGCAGTAAAATACGCATGGATTGTTTTTGTGCTGGTTACTATTTTTATCCTAACAGCGGTTTCGAACGGGGCAAACATGACCGACGGACTCGATGGGCTTGCCACGGGGGTGGCGGCAATCATTGCGGTGACTCTGGGAATACTGGCCTATGTTTCGGGTAATACTATTATTGCCGATTATCTCAATATCATGTATATCCCCCATATCGGTGAACTGGTGATTTTTGCCAGCGCGTTTATCGGAGCTACTGTGGGTTTTCTCTGGTACAATTCTTACCCGGCCCAGATTTTCATGGGCGATACCGGGAGCCTTTCCATTGGCGGTATTATCGCTGTCTTTGCCATCATTATCCGCAAAGAACTTCTGATTCCGATTCTTTGTGGGATTTTCCTGGTTGAGAACCTTTCGGTTGTAATGCAGGTAAGTTATTTCAAATTCACAAAACGAAGGTTTGGCGAAGGGCGCAGAATCTTTAAGATGGCCCCGCTCCACCATCATTTTCAAAAGAAGGGGTATCCTGAGCCCAAAATTGTTACCCGCTTCTGGATTATTGGAATCCTTCTGGCCGTGGTTACCATGATTACTTTAAAAATACGATAACACAATAAAATCTGCAGGTTAATGGAAACAATAAAAAAAATAGCAATACTGGGTGCCGGGGAAAGCGGCACAGGATCAGCCATTCTTGCAAAGAAACAAGGATTTGAGGTATTCGTTTCCGACAGCAACAAGATCAAGCCCCGTTACCTCGAGATCCTTGAGATCAACGGTATCGCTTTTGAGGAGGGAAAACATACCGAGAAACTTATACTCACCGCCGATGAGGTGATCAAGAGCCCGGGTATCCCTGAATCGGCTCCCCTGGTTATGCTAATCAGGAAAAAGGGAATCAAGATAATATCAGATATCGAATTTGCAGCAAGGTATACCACTGCCAAGAAAATCTGTATCACGGGAAGCAATGGCAAAACAACCACTGCCTCACTTATCCATCACATGCTCAGAAAGGCCGGAATGAATGCCGGTATGGCCGGGAATATTGGCAAAAGCTTTGCCTACCAGGTGGCAACCGAAGATTATGACTATTACGTGCTGGAGCTAAGCAGCTTTCAACTCGACGGCATGTATGAGTTTAAAGCCGATATTGCCATCCTTCTTAACATTACGCCCGATCATCTCGACCGCTACGACTATAACCTGCAAAATTATGTGGAGTCGAAGTTCAGAATAACCCAGAACCTAACCGAAGACCAGTATTTCCTGTTTTGTTCCGACGATGAAATAACCATCAAGGAGCTTGAGAAAATCGTTGTTAAAGCTCAGCAGCTTCCCTTCGCCTATTCACGGCATGAAGACGATGTTGCCTGGGTTGACGAGGATCAGTTGCTTCGTATCGAGTTTGACGATGTTGACTTTTCCATGTCGCTTCAGGAACTTTCCCTGAAAGGGCGTCATAACACCTATAACTCCATGGCTGCAGGTATTGCGGGTTCTGTTCTTAAGATCAGAAAAGAAATTATCCGCGAAAGTCTTATGGATTTTCAGGGAGTGGAGCATCGCCTCGAATCGGTGGTGAAGGTTCACGGCATCGAGTTCATCAACGACTCCAAGGCCACCAATGTCAATTCTACCTGGTATGCGCTCGAGAGTATGCACGTTCCGGTAATATGGATCGCTGGCGGCGTTGACAAAGGAAACGACTATGAAAGCCTTAAGGAACTTGTAAGAGACAAGGTAAAAGTGCTCATCTGTCTCGGCAAAGACAACAAAAAGCTCCATAAGGCTTTCGAGGGATTGGTAGATGAGATAATAGATACCGACAGTATGAAAGACGCTGTTAAAAAAGCATATCATTTCGGAACCAATGGCGATGCTGTTTTGCTTTCGCCTTGTTGTGCCAGTTTCGATCTTTTTGAAAACTATGAGCAACGTGGACGATTTTTTAAAGAAGCTGTACGTGAATTATAATGAACGCAATTAGTAAACATATCAGGGGAGACCGGGTCATCTGGATGGTAATTATTTTACTGTCGATGATCTCTATTCTGGCTGTTTACAGCTCAACCGGCACCCTTGCCTATAAGGTAAGAGGAGGGAACACAGGCTATTACCTTATCAAACAGTTGATTTTTCTGGCCCTTGGAATTTTCATCATCATTGCAACATCGGCAGTACCCTACAAATACTATAGCCGGATGTCGCAGATCTTTTTGTTTATCGCCATTCCGGTACTTGCGCTTACCTTGATCACTGGCCCCTCCATTAACGAAGCCCGCCGCTGGCTCACGCTTCCCGGTATTGGTTTTACAATACAGCCATCGGATTTCGCCAAGTTGGCAATAATAATGTATGTGGCGCGTGTATTATCGCTCAAACAAGACGAGTTGGGCGACTTTAAAGGGGCATATCTGCAGATTATCTGGCCTGTGATTCTCGTGTGCGGACTTATCATGCCGGCCAACCTTTCCACCGCAGCGATACTTTTTGCCACTTCCATGGCACTTATGTTTGTGGGACGTATCCCTTTTAAATTCCTCGCGCTTACCATCGGCGGCGGTATACTGGTTCTTACCCTTTTCATCACAATTTCTTTATATTTCGATAAGGGGGGTAGAATTGCCACCTGGAAAAACCGCATCGAGAATTTTGTTTCGGGGGAGGAAACCGACGACAATTTCCAGGTCAACCGGGCGAAAATTGCGGTTGTAAACGGCGGACTCATCGGGCAGGGACCCGGAAACAGTACCCAGAGAAATTACCTCCCTCATCCCTATTCCGATTTCATTTACGCGATAATCATTGAGGAGTATGGTTTGTTTGGCGGGACATTTGTGTTGTTTCTATACCTGTGGCTGTTTTTCAGAGCGGGACTGATTGTGAGGCGAAGTACCCGAACCTTTGCAGCCCTTCTGGCATTAGGGCTAAGCATGGGGCTTGTGCTGCAAGCCCTTATTAATATGGCCGTAGCGGTGAACCTTGTTCCTGTCACAGGTCAGACCTTGCCCTTTGTGAGCATGGGAGGTTCGTCGATTTTGTTTACCAGCGTAGCATTGGGGATGATATTAAGTGTAAGCCACGGTGTGGAAGAGGAAAGAAAAGAAGATCTTAAAAACCCAAAAAATTCCAATGAGTAAGAAGGTTATCATAGGAGGAGGAGGTACCGGGGGACATATTTTCCCGGCCATTTCCATTGCCAATGCGCTTCGCTCTTTGGATAAGGATATTGATATACTTTTTGTAGGTGCGCTCAATAAAATCGAGATGGAAAAGGTGCCTGAGGCGGGTTATAGGATTATCGGCCTTCCCGTGGCAGGGTTTCAACGAAAACTAAGCCTTAAAAACTTCAGCTTCTTTCTGAAACTGTTGAAAAGCTTGCGCATGTCGAGAAAGATTATTAGTGAATTCAAGCCCGATGTTGCCGTAGGCGTGGGAGGTTATGCCAGCGGTCCCATACTCAAAGCTGCAGCGCGGAAGAAGTTGCCGCTTTTGATCCAGGAGCAAAATTCCTATGCCGGGGTAACCAATCGCATCCTTGCTAAATCGGCTGCAAAAATCTGTGTGGCTTACGATGGAATGGAACGGTTTTTTCCCGAAGAAAAAATCATACTCACCGGTAACCCGGTGCGACAGGATATCGTTAAGCCTGAAGGGGACAAGGAAATAGCCCTCAGGCATTTCGGCCTCGATCCTGTTAAACAAACCATCCTGATTCTCGGTGGGAGTCTGGGTGCAAGAACCGTAAACAACAGTATTGCAAAATCGCTGGAGACTATTCCCGACGATGTTCAGCTGCTATGGCAATGTGGAAAACTGTATTTCCGGGAGATGAAGTCCGTTCTGGATATTTCGGGAAAGAAGAATATCGTGTTGAAAGAATTTATTCGCGAAATGGACCTGGCGTTCTGTGCCGCCGATGTTATCATCTCACGGGCCGGTGCGGGAACCATCTCGGAACTGGCAATCGTTGCAAAACCTGTTATACTGGTCCCTTCACCCAACGTGGCAGAAGACCATCAGACCCAAAACGCCCTGTCGCTGGTAAACAAGAAGGCGGCTTTGCTCGTGAGAGACATCGATGCAACCGAAAAGCTTGTCAGCAGGGCTTTGTCGCTGCTCAATAATATTGAGGAAAGGCAAACCCTTTCCAAAAATCTCAAGAAACTGGCGATCACCGATTCGGCCGATAGGATCGCAAAAGAAATAATTAAGCTGATTGAAAAATGAAGTTGAGCGAAGTACATAAAGTCTATTTTCTTGGCGTGGGAGGCATTGGCATGTCAGCCATAGCCCGATATTTCCTGTCGCAGGGCAAGAAAGTAGCAGGCTACGACCGTACTTCGACCCCACTCACCGATCAGCTGTCAAGGGAAGGGATCGATATTCATTTTCAGGATAATCTTTATTCGATTCCGGGAATTTTCAAAAGCACTAATGATACCCTTGTTGTCTACACCCCTGCAGTGCCCACCTCTCATTCGGAGATGAACTATTTCCGCAAGGAAGGATTTACCCTGATGAAGCGTTCCCAGGTGTTGGGAATGATTATGGAGAATCACCGGGGAATAGCTGTAGCCGGAACACACGGCAAAACAACGATTTCCTCCATGATCGCCCATATTTTCAGACATTCAGGCAAGTCGTGCAATGCTTTTCTCGGGGGAATCACACTGAATTACAACAGCAATCTCCTGCTCGATCCTGCTTCGGACTACTTCATTGCCGAAGCCGACGAGTTCGACCGCTCCTTTCTCACCTTGTTTCCCGATATGGCAGTTATATCGGCTGTTGACGATGACCATCTGGATATATATGGAGAGCGGAAAAACCTGCTGGCGGCTTTTCAGCAATTTGCGTCCCAGATAAAACCCGGTGGGGTTCTGGTCGTTAAAAAAGATATTGAGCTCAGGAATCCCGATGGAATCCGCGTGCTAAGTTATGCCTTGAACAGCAAGGCCGACTATTATGCATCAAACTTCAGAAAGGAAGGACTGTTCAACCGATTCGATATCCATACGGACAAGGAGGTGTTCAGTGATTTCATTTTGGGTGTTCATGGGATGCTGAATATCGAAAACGCGGTTGCAGCTTTTGCAGTGGCGCATCAATCAGGAATTTCCCCTGAAAAGATCCGTTTGGCAATGGCCGAATACAAAGGCGTTAAGCGCAGGTTTGAAATTATTCTGAATACCGGAAAAGTCCTTTTTATCGACGATTACGCCCATCATCCGGAAGAGCTGAAAGCATTTATAGGGTCGGTAAGAGATGCGGTTCCAAACGCGAGGATATCAGGAATATTCCAGCCTCATCTCTACACCCGCACCCGCGATTTTGCCGAAGCCTTTTCACAAAGCCTTTCATTGCTCGACGATGTGATCCTGTTGGATATTTATCCTGCACGCGAAGAGCCTATAAGCGGTGTCGATTCCGGGATGATATTTGGTAAACTCAGCAATAAAGGCGAAAAAATATTGTGCTCGAAAGCCCAGCTTTTCAAGGTTGTTGAGGAGATGAATCCTTCGGTATTGCTAACTATTGGAGCGGGCGACATAGATCAGGCGGTGGATCCCCTGAAAGAACTTTTAATACGTATGAACCCATGAAAAAGGTTCTGAACACCATAATCTGGACGGGCTTGATAGCCTACATGTTCATCGCTCTGAGTTTCACCAGCGATAAACGTTCGGAACTCCTGTGCAACAAAGTGAGGGTTATCGTTGCCGATAGTGCCAGAGCACAGTTCTTCGACCGTAAGGATGTTCAAAGGATTCTTAATGCCGGAGGGCAGAAAATACATGGTATCCCTGTTATGGAGGTTAACATACGCAAGGTTGAAGCACTCTTTAACAAGAATCCCTACATTAAAAAAATAGAGGTTTTTACAACACTTGACGGAGCCCTTAACATCAGGGTGCAGCAGAGAACCCCGGTGGTTCGGGTAATCTCCTCCAATGGAGCCGGGTATTACCTCGATAAGGATGGGTATATTTTTCCCGCAAGTCGGAAATACAGCCCATACCTGCTCGTTGCCAATGGAGAGTTTCATGTGGGCGACCAGTTCAAACGGTCTGCTTGTCTCGATTCCATTGCCGATAAGAAATTTTACAAACCCTGGTTCGAATTGTTGGAGCTGGCGCATTTTATTAATGAGGACGATTTCTGGTGTTCTCAGATCGTACAACTGTATCTGAACTCCAAAAACGATTTCGAAATTATCCCCAGGGTTGGTGCTCATCAGATAATCCTTGGGAAAGCCGAGGGATATGAAACCAAGTTCAGTAACCTTAAAATCCTTTACGAGGAAGGATTGAAACAGGAAGGATGGAATAACTACCAAAAAATAGACCTGAGATTTAAAAATCAAGTAATCTGTACAAAAAGATAAATAGCATGGCACAAAAAGATCAGTTAGTCGCAGCAATCGATATTGGCACCACCAAAATTGTTGCTCTCGTTGGCCGGATAAACGAAAACAACCGGCTTGAAGTTCTGGGGATGAGCAAAACCGTTTCAAAGGGGGTGAAGCGGGGTGTTGTTCTTAACATCGATGAAACCGTAAGCGCTATAGAGACAACGGTGGAAGAAGCCCAAAAGATTTCAGGTATCAAATTCAAAGACGTGTTTGTGGGCATCGCCGGTCAGCACATCAAATCGATCAGGACCCGGGGGTATATAAACCGGGATTCTTACGAGGATGAGATAACCCGAGACGACATCTCCAGACTGGTTACCGATATGTATAAAATACCTGTTGAAATCGGTGAGGAAATCATCCACGTACTGCCGCAGAACTATATTGTTGACAGTGAGACCGGCGTGAAGAATCCCATCGGGATGTCGGGTAAGCGTCTGGAGGCCAATTTCCATATTGTTATCGGGCAGGTTGCTTCGGCCAAGAATATCGAAAAATGCATTAACCGCGTAAATCTCAACGTTAAGCAACTTATCCTTGAGCCATTGGCATCAAGCGATGCGGTGCTCACCGAAGACGAAAAAGAGGCAGGTGTTGTTTTGGTGGATATCGGGGGAGGCACCACCGACGTGGCTGTTTACTACGACGATATTATACGCCACACCGCCGTTATTCCTTTCGGGGGAAACGTAATTACCCGCGACATTAAGGAAGGCTGCTCTATCCTGGCCCGTCAGGCTGAGTCGCTCAAAGTGCAGTTTGGTTCAGCTCTGGGCGATCTGGCACAGGAAGATAAGGTGGTGACCATTCCGGGAATAAGCGGCAGAGAGCCAAAGGAAATCAGCTTCAAATCGTTGGCATACATTATCCAGTCGAGGATGGAAGAGATTATTGATGCAGTGCAGTACGAAATCGAAAGCTCGGGTTATATGGATAAACTCTCAGCCGGTGTTGTTATTACCGGGGGAGGGGCGATGCTTCGGCATTTACCACAGCTTGTGAAGTTCAAGACCGGAATGGATGTCAGGATTGGCTACCCTACCGAGCGGCTCGCTTCAGAGAAGAATGTTGAGGTGAATCAGCCCATGTATGCTACCAGTATCGGCCTTTTGCTTAAAGGCGCAGAGTTCCTGAGAGAGAAAAACGAAACAATATCGGTTTCAAAACCTGTTGCAGCGGTAGCACCCGAACCGATGGTGAAAAGCGAAGAAGTGCAGGAAGCAGAGAAAGTCTCAAGGGATAAAAAGGCTTTTGGGAAAACGAAGATTTTCGATAATATCCGGGCCGCCATAACGGATATTTTCGATGAAAACGATTCGAGGATGTAAGCAGATTGTAGTACTACACGTACTTATTAAAAGTGAAAACTAAAAACATATAGTCATGGTTGAGGACCTAATTTTTGAATTGCCAACTGATCGTTCGTCCATAATAAAAGTTCTGGGCGTAGGCGGTGGTGGGAGTAATGCAGTGAACCACATGTTTTCGCATGGAATTAAGGATGTGAATTTTGTGATCTGCAATACAGATGCACAGGCTCTGCAGAACAGTCCTGTTGCGGTGAAAATCCAGCTTGGAGAAAACCTTACAGAAGGTCGTGGGGCGGGAAGCAAGCCCGAGATAGGACGTAAAGCGGCAATGGAAAGCATGGAAAACATTAAGGAAGTGCTGGGAACAAATACCAAGATGGTATTCATCACTGCCGGTATGGGAGGAGGCACAGGGACAGGAGCCGCGCCGGTTATCGCCAAGGCGGCCCGCGAACTGGGTCTGCTTACCGTGGCCATTGTAACCATCCCCTTCCGATTTGAGGGTCAGCAAAGGATTGATCAGGCTATACACGGCATAAACGAACTTCAGCAGTATGTGGATTCACTCCTGGTTATTAATAACGAGAAACTGAGGGAAGTTTACGGCGACCTGAAACTCTCGGAGGCTTTTTCCCGTGCCGATGATGTTCTGGCAACAGCCGCCAAAGGCATTGCTGAAATCATCACAGTTCACGGCTACATAAACGTCGACTTTGCCGATGTTGAAACCGTTATGACAAAAAGCGGAGTGGCTATAATGGGATCGGCTTCAGCTTCGGGCGAAGGTCGTGCCCTTAAGGCCATCGAGAGTGCGCTTTCTTCTCCCTTGTTGAATAACAACGACATCACGGGGGCCAAGAGTATTTTGTTGAACATTACTTCCGGTGTGGAAGAGATCAGCATGGACGAGGTAGGTGAAATCACAGATTTCGTTCATCAGTCGGCCGACCGCAATGCACTTATCATCTGGGGGACAAGCCAGGACGAAAGACTGGGTGATGCGGTTAGCGTTACAGTAATTGCCACAGGATTTGAAACAAACAGCATCCCTGAACTATACACGGTCAAGAGGCATTATGATAAAATCCCCTTGCATGATAGCAATCATGTGGAGATACCGGAATACCGGAATACCGGGTTTGAAATCCGGGATAAGGAAGCTAATGGTTCTGCAATCCAAACCAGCATTGAGTTTACCATTCGTGACGGTGAAGACAGTGAGCAGTTTGTTGTTTATGACGACAAGCAACTTAAGAATAAAGCTGCAATCAATGATCCCAGAAAGCGCGAGGAGCGGGTAAAGAAACTCAAAGAGACGCATGAGAAGCTTAAAGAGGAAGGCTACAACGGCATCACCTCCAACGATAAAATTGAAGAGCTAGAGAACCAGCCGGCATATATCAGGAAAAAAATTAAGCTTGAGGATGAAGGCAATCGGCCTTCAGCCAGCAACCCCGTTTCCCGCTATTCGCTTTCCGACGATGAGGACAATATCCCCCGTTTGAGGGAAGATAACTCCTACCTGCACGATAATGTTGATTAAAAACCTAAACTATGTCATACTCTGATCTGATAAACGAAGACCTTAAAAAGGCAATGCTTGCACGCGAAAAAGACAAGCTTGAGGCAATTAGGGCTATAAAAGCCGCATTTATAGTGGCGCGCGCCGATATCGGTGCAAGTAGCGTTCTGGAAGAGGCCGACGAGCTTAAAATCATTCAGAAACTGGTTAAGCAGCGAAAGGACTCCGCAGCCATATACATTCAACAGAGCCGGCAGGATCTGGCCGATAAGGAACTTTTTGAAGCCGCAATAATTGAAAAATACCTTCCTGCACAAATGACCGAGCAGGAAATAGTGGAGGTTATCAAAAAGATAATTTCCGAAACCGGAGCTGCAGGGATGAAAGATATGGGTAAGGTAATGGGCCTTGCCACCAAGGAACTGGCCGGAAAAGCCGAGGGAAGGCTGATCTCTGCAGCAGTAAAGCAGTTGTTGACATAATTATCTTACTCTGCGTTTAAAAGCAGTTTCCTTTGGACGTGGATATGCCTTGTTTCGAAAGGCAGATATTGCCTGTACGGAAACTTTTGTATAAGCTCATATCCCGGAATTGGTCCAAAGGAAATGAGATAATCGTCTTTATCAACGAACCACCAGCTCTTGGTTTTCCCATCATTTTGTTCACCTGTCTCGTACCAGGCGTTGAACTCGAATCCCCCGTCAATTTCCTCGGGCATGATTTTCATGTCGTTGAGCAGGAAATCAACCGCCTCCCATCTGGCTCTGTTCCACGCAAGGTAATCGTGGGTGGCTCCGATGCTGAAAAGCCCAAAAACAATTATGGTAGCAATTGAGATGAACCCAAAGACTTTCTTAAAATCAACTCCAGATACACGGGGGAGAATTATTATAAAAAGTGGAATCATCAATTGGATGAGGTAACGGTCGAAGAAAAACACCGGGATAATAAAAGTTCCAAACAGCAAAACAATAGCAGTCAGAGCGAAAAGCCTGATTGTTTGAGCATTGAAGGAAATATGCTCTCGTGAAGCCCGCCTCAGACTAAAAATAAAACTGAACAAGGAATAGAAGAGCAGAATAGCTCCGGCAAAACAAAAGACCCGCAGAAAAAGTAATCCTGTACCATTAAGTTCAGGGAGCGTGTTTATATCGAGGATGTAGGTATCCTTCAAGAGCTTTGGACCCAGCCCCAGATTGTAAAAGACATTCCCCCGGGGGATATTTGTCCATGCGCGTACCAAGGGAACCAACATAATGCCTGTAAAAAGAAGACTCAGCCTGTGTTCCTTTTTCAAGACATCCCTCAAGAACGAGGGCAATGTTAAGATTAACAGTGGAAAAAGAAATAATCCCAAACTCATTCCTCCACTGCCAATAGTAAAAAAAGCACGTTCGAATATCTTTGGCCCAATAATGGAAATTGCGGTTTTTGTAGAAATGAAACTTGTAAGCTCAGGTTGCGAAGCCGAAAGCCATTGGGAATAAAGGAACAACGAAAGCCCGGTTAGTAGCGGGGGAGTTGCAGCTTTAAGCAATCCGCCCATCTTGAATGAGGCTGATTTGTATAGGTAAGCAATAGCAAACGCCATAGGAAACACAATGCCAATCTGTCGGATGAGGCTCGTAATGATAACAAATGCCGTGGCAAGAACGATATGGATTACCTTATCGGAATCAAGACTTTGTTTGAAGAAATAGATTGAGATGATCGAAAAGGTGAAGAAGTACACGTCTGTCATAAAGGTATTTGACAGGGAGAAGAAAAGCGGGTTGATGGCAATCAGAAGGCTGGCTAAAAAGGCAAGCTTGCCGGTGGGTGCAATTTGTTTGAGAAGTTTGTAAGAAACCAGAACGCCTGCCAGACCAGTTATAAGGGTTACAACACGAAGGAGGGTAAACGAGAAGCCAAACAGTTCACAGAAGAAAGAGCCCAGAAGTACCTGGGCAATGAGGGTCATGGCTGGCCAGTTAACAAATTCCAGATGACCTGTAGCTGTAAATATTGAAACATCCTTGCAGTAAGCCCAGTCATCGTTTAGGGGGAATTCACCTGCCGGGTTAACAATAACCGCCATCAGAATCCAGAGCAACGAAAGAATCAGATATCTCATAATCGACAAACTCGAAACCAAAGTTAGGAATTAATCCTGAGACAATCTGTAAGGATGCGGAAATGAAAAAAGGACCAATAGTTATTGATCCTTTTTTCAAACGATATCGAAATCCTTCAGGTATGAAAGGACTAAAAGAACTTGATTCTCTGGTCCTGTATGTCGGCTTTTTCCTGAAGTGCTTCAAAACCTTCGTAGGATGCGCGGCTGTTAAGTCCGTATTTAAGACGGAATTCAGCTGAGGCGATATCGGTTTCCGAGGGGATCTCAACATTGTTTACCTGAATTACGAATACCCCGTTGCTACCGCTTATTGGTGCGGAAAGTTGTCCTGCGCTCATTGTGAAGGCTTTTGAAACAACGATGGGCTCAAGTCCAACATTGTTGACATATGGATTGGCAAAGCGAACCTTAATAGCCTCAGCACTTTGTGCTCCAAGTGAACTGGCTGCATCTTCAATGGTAGATGCCGAAGCGATCTTGCTTTTCATATCCGTTGCCAGTTTCTCCATTTTCTTTTGTTTTTTCAAAGCAGTTTCGATTTCAGCCTTAACATCTTCCATCGGGGCAAATCCCTTTTCCTTGGCATCTGTAACAGCCGCAATAATATAACGGTCTGAGAGGTCGAAAATCTGGCTAACAGATCCTTTTTCATTTTCATATGCCCAGCGGATAATTTCACGGGAGGATTCAAGGCCAGGAAGGTTGTTCTCATTCGGTCCGAAATTGCTTGCAAACCGTGGAGTAATTTTCTCAGCTTCGTACGACAGGCGGAATTTGGCCAGATCGGTTGACTGAGCTGCAAAAGCAACCGCTTTGGAATAGATTTCCTGGTTGGTCTCATCGCTTGAAGTCACCTCTCTTTCGAGGATAGCAACTTTTGCCTTTTTGACCTTCGGGCTTTGCGACTCGATTTTGATAACATGGTAGCCGTAATTGGTCTTTGCAACGGTTAAATCACCAGTGTTCCCTGTAAAACAAGGATCGCTGAATGATTTTTCCATGCGCCCTTCGGTAAACCAACCCAAATCGCCCCCGATATTCTTGTTGTTTTCATCGGCTGAAAAGTCTCTGGCAAGCAGGTTAAAATCTGCACCTTTGCTGATCAGTGTTTTCAAGCTGTCGGCAATTTCCTTGGCTCTTACCTCATCCCTCTGAACAGAAAGTGAGATTAAGATATGACGAACTCTAACCGAGTCGGGCATGTTTGTGTAATCAATAAGACGGGCCAGTTTGTAAGAGCCGTTTTCAAAATACGGACCGGATACAAATCCCGGAGTTGATGAAAAAACAGAGTCGGCAATTACCTGGGAAAGTTCGCTTTTCGAATAGTTCTTATCGATGTAGGGTCTGTCGGAATTTGCATTTACAAAGCTAACGGCCGATTCTGCTCTCTGGAAAGCGGTTTTGCTTTCGGTGATGAAGTTACGGGCGTACTCGTCGTCTTTAGAAGAAGGCAGCAGTTCAAAAACAACATATTCTATGCTGCGACCATCAATTTGTTTGTATTCGTTTTTGTGCTCATCGTAGTAGTTTTCGATTTCAGAGGCGGATACAGATACCTGATCGTCGGCAATACTGGTGAAGGCCTGATATACAAAGCTGAAATCAACACTTGAGCCGGATTCCTGAGCATAGAATTTTGAGTCTAGCTTGCTGGGTTGAATTCCTTTACGAACCAGTGTGAAATATTTCTGGCTGAGACGTTCCTCAACAATCTGATTTTCGAGGAAAAGCCATCTTTTCTGTTCCTCTTTGTATGCAGGATTGCTGATGGCGTTGAAATAGTTGATCATCTGAAAGCGGTTGAACTCACCTGTCTCCGGGTTGGTAAACCAGCTTTTTATAATAGGATGAGGTTCATCCATAATTACGTTTACACCACCTGAGTTAATGGAATCGCCCTGAAGCATGGTAATCAGCTCATCATTGCTAACAGTTATTCCCAGCTGGCGATAAGCTTTTCCAAGGATAACTTCCCGCACGGTTGTTCTCCAGGTTTCTTCCTTGATAGACTCGAGAGTCTGGTTATCCAAGCTGGGCAAGTTGTAGGATATTTTATAAAAATCAGAAAGTTCTTCGATTTTTTGGTTGTAATCCATAATGTTGATCGCATTGCCATCAATTTCCGCTACCTCAAGCCTTTTTTTCGAGAAGGCCGAGGGTCCGCTGCTGAATAGGTCACCAAGGATAAACGCCAGCAGTGCCAAACCAATGACTCCTGCAACCAATACTCCACCTTTGTTCCTGATTTTCTGTAAAGTTGCCATTAACTATTTCTTTTGTTTAATTGCTTAAAAATTTTAGGCTACGAATATAGTAATTTCAATTGTTATTTTCGCAAATAGAGTTGGAGATGTTTGGAGAAAAACAGAATATGCCAAAAGTTTTTAACTCATCACTGTCTTGAGTATAGCTAAGCGGTTCGCAAGGAATGAAAGTGCAGGCTGAAATCAAGTCAATTCACTTATTGAAAATGCTTGAATGTATTTCTATTCCTCAGGATCACAGAGGGTAACATGAACAAGCTCTATTCTTGTCTGGCTAACCTTAAGCATCCGCATGCGGAGATTGTCGATTGTGACATTGGTATTAAGCTTGGGGATATTTTCATAGTGGAAAATGATATATCCTGCCAACGTGTCGTAATCTTCGGTTTCAGGGATATTCAATTTGTATTTCTCGTTGAGGTAATCGATTTCGAGACGTCCTGATAGAATAAACTCCCTTTCGTTTACCTGTCGTTCCACAAATTCCTGGGTGTCGTGCTCATCTTCGATTTCGCCAAAGATCTCTTCCATGATGTCTTCCAGAGTTACAATTCCAGAGGTTCCTCCATATTCATCAACAACCAATGCAATGCTTCTTCTTTCTTTAATGAGGTTGCGAAGGAGCTTGTTTATTTGCATGGATTCGGGTACAATCGAAAGGTTAACAAGGCTTGATTTTATGCTTTCCGGGTTTTTGAAAAGCTCTTTTGAGCTAATGTATCCGATAATATTATCGATTGTGTCTTCGTAAACAAGGATTTTTGAATATCCTGATCCAATAAATTTATCGCGAAGTTCGAGCAGGTTGCTGCTGACCTCAAGTCCTTCGATTTCGTTGCGGGGCACCATGCAGTCTCTAACCTTAAGTTTGGAAAACTCCAAGGCATTGTGAAATATTTTAACCTCAGGCTCTTCGTCATCAGACCCCTCATTAACAGCATTTTTTATACTAAAGGGGGAGTAAAATTCAGGGATTGTGAAACGGTGAAAAAAGTCTTCCCTGCCAGGAATGTCATTGATTCGAAAAAATGTGCGGCTAACGAGCCGGGATAATGCGAGCACGGTGAATGAAAAAAGGAAAAAGGCCAGATAGAAGAGCAATGCCGGAAGAGCAAGGATTTTCAGCACTTTCTCCGGATAAACACGAAAAATAGTTTGACGCAACAGCACAATTGTAAAGCTCAAGAGGATCCATGCCACAAAAAGTTGCAAAAGGTAGAGGGCTGGTCCCGGACTTAGGTGCAAGTCCTGACTGAGAAAGCTTTCTGTTAAGCCTGCAAAACCAAGGGTAAAGGTAATAAGGGAAAGAAGATATCCCCAGAACATCGAGGTAACAAATATACCCGGTTTGGAAACGAAAATTGAAAGGATCAATTCGGAAATCCCGCTGGTCTTGCTGTCTTTCACATGATTTAGCCGATCGACCGAAAGAAAGGACGAACCCAATCCCCCGAAAAAAATGGCTAGGAGGAGAGAAACAAGCACAAGAATAAAAAGGCTCACTTGCGGAATCATTTTGATTTTCTGAGGTTTCGGCGGTTCAAATACATTAGCAAAGAAAGCAAAAAGATAATAAAAAACTGGTAACTGCTTGCAAAGCCGTGAAAATATGTCTTATGCAATCCGGCCAGAGCAGCAAGAATGGCTGCTGTAAGCCATATAATCTCAAGGGTTTTGACCGGGATCTGCTTCATCTTCGATGTTTATGGTGGCATTTGAGCCTTTGAGTCTCAGGGGATTGAATTTCTGGTTGGTTTCAAAGCCTTGTTGTCCATAATAGATCATGTTTTTTCTTTCAATTCTCGAGAAGCTGTTGGAATAAATGCGGTTTTGATTTTCATCCCAGAAGAGTTCTTCTGTGTTTAGCTTTTCGCCGCTGGCAGTATTGTTTGCGACAACATTTCCGTGTGCTTCCCAAAGTTTTTCTTCCTGAAAATATTTCGCGTAATCGGCAAGAAGCTCAGATTCGGTTTTCAGGGAATCGTCGAAAAAAACTACATGGATACCTTTGGGGAATTCGATATAGGGACGTTCTGCCTTGCCGAATTGAAGAATTTCATCGGCATTCAGTTGCATTTTAACTCTGCCGGAATCGCTATAAACGATTTCTACTTTTTTGCCGCTAACCTCGGGAAAATTGTTCGTATTTGTAAGTGTATTGATCTTCTCTATGTCGTTTTCACAACCCGCAATGCAAAAAACTCCCGATAGGAGCAGGAGTTTTAGGATGTTTGCACTGTGTTTCATGGGATGTTTTTTAAACTGTAGGTTTTCAGACTGAGGTATTAAGGGTTTTAAAAAGTTTTCCTAATCCCTCAGCCTAAGAGCCTATCGATTTACTTCCGTCCTCTTACTGTTGTTGAGCGGTTAATCCATCCGCCGATATTGTAAGACTGCCCTTCTTTGAGACTGTGGAAGAACACATCTTCAACACTTGGGAAGTATGCAGAATGAGCAGTAATGAGGGAATTGGCTTTTTCTGTAACACTGGGATCAACACTTTTAGCTTTTTGGAACATATCAACGGCAAGCCAGTATATTGTTTTTTTCACGAAGGGATCATCAAATGAACTGCTTCCGGAGATGTAAATTGCGCCAAGCAAAATATAGGGGTCTCCCCAATTGGGTTTAATCCGTATGGCTTCGTTGGCATACACAGCGGCGGCTTCAGGTTGGTTCATGTGGCTGTTCAGAACAATTGCAAGCTCGTAAAGGTAAGTTGCCTGTTCGTCGGTGGCATATTCGGCAGCCTCCTTATAGTACTTCACGCTTTTCTCATAGTCTTGCCTTTGAGGTTGCAGGAAAACCCTTGCAAGTTTATATGCGGCCTGGGGTGAAGGTTCAATAGAATATAGCATTTCGGAAGCATCGGCAAACAACTTTTCGCCTTCACACTGAGAATCGGTCAGGAATCCCGTAATCTTTTTAAGGAAATCGGGATCGTTCCGATTCGCCGCAAGCTTGGGTTCATAGATCTTTACAATAAGTTCGCACGACAATGCTTTGCTTTCCCGGATGTTTAACTCAATGGCGTCTTTAGCCTGTTGGGTTTTTGGCGATGGACGTGCTGCCAACTGGCTATCGAGAATCTCGGTAGCAGACAAGTAGTCCATTACTACCTGTTCATTGGTAAGCAGACCTCTCAGAAACAGACTTATGCTGGCCGACATGAATGTGGTAAGCACTACGGGGGATGAATTTGCAGCTTCGATTTCTACAGACTTCTTCAGGCAGTTGTAGCCCTCCTGAACGAATTTGTCTCCGTCATCTCTTCTGTAACGAAGCAAATCAACGCCTTTGCGACCAAGAACATTTCCTTCACCGCCGAAATACTTAATACGTTGATCGTAAATCATCATTATGGTGTCGGAAAAAGCAGCAATTCTTATAGGGTCTTTTTCAGCATCAATAAATGATTTATACATGTTCACTCCATTTGCATAAAGTGATTCTCTGGATGAGGGGCAGTTAAAGAAAACTTCTCTCCAGGAACCAATGGCGTCTCTGTAATTGTCATGTTTGTAGTATTCATAATATAAAGAAAGATTCCTGATACAACTGATGCTGTCCTCTCCTTTTCCATATTGTGATCCGTCTTCAACTCCCTTTTGTGCGAAAGTCTGTGTTGCAGCAGAAATAGCTACCAGCATAATCAGTAAAACTTTCAGTCCCGTGGTTTTCATAGCTTCAATGTTTAATCAAATTTTCGTTTGTAGAACCAGAAATCGTGAAGTGTTAGTCCAAAATTCACCATTGTAAAGTTCTCTTTTATCAGGTTGTTTGTCAATGTACCTCTTTGTCCAATAATTACACCAAGGTTAAAACTCGATTTGCTACCCTTGAATGGTAATCCTACTCCAAAACTTATGCCATAATCTTGTAACTGCTGTTCCCTTATGCGAAGATAGTTGTTGGAATAGTATCCTCCAAGCCTGTAATGCACTCTGTTATAGTATCCTTGCAAGGCTTGATCATTTGGTGTGTATTCCATTCCAAAATTAAAGGAACTGGAATTTGCGAGTGTATCTGATTTCCCGGGTATGAATGATTTGCTCCATTCCATTGTACTGTAATCACCTGCCAGCGTGAGTTTGTTCTTGATACCAAAGCTGAATCCAACCCCCATGTTTCTTGGAAGCAATGTTTCTACTGCTTTGTCTTCTGTATTCACCACAAATGAAGGGTCTATTATTATGGTATCCCCAATATTAACTCCAACACCCGGATAAAATGTCGTCTGAACCAGCTTCTGGGAAGTTTTTAATTTGGAGTCATTGTCGAAGATTACTCCAAGTGTAAGGAAATACTTTTCATTAAAGGTGTCGTGATACTGAAATCCGAGATTATAGCTAATGTCACCGATGTCCAGCCGGTTTTCTATGGTGGTTGTGGCTGCTGCTGCATCGGCAGGGAAATCAACCGCCCTGGAGTAGTTGAGATACCCAAACAAATAACTCAGGTTAAGCCCAACCGAAAAATGATTCAGGAAGCGCACCGAGTTACCAATATACAATCGGTTTAAACCACCTCTGCCTTTGTAATTATAATCGACTAATCCGGCCCCACTGAGAAATTTGTTTTCTACTATATCATAACCAACCGAACTATACGGCAATACGCCGATGCTGGATTTCCAGTTCTTCGTAATGCCGAAGCCAATAGCAATATGGTGTATATTATAGTTTGCCAATTGCGATTCAAGCGAGTTGGTGGAATACTTGGTTTGTGAACCGCTCAGCCCGAAATCAAAGAGGAACGACATGGTGTCGATTTCCGTATAGGACGCAGGGTTCAGATAGTTTATCTGGGATGATGAGCGGGTGCCGATTCCTGTACCTCCCATGGAGAGGTTCTGTGTAAAACCGGGTTGGAGCAATTCGCCTAATCCAAACCTTGAATAGGGGGAACTGGTATTTACCTGAGCAGCCACAGGAATTGCACACAGCAATAGGGCTGAGAGGAACAATCTAATAGTTTTTGACATTGTATTCCAGAATTCGGTTTAATCCGGTGATGTTTAAATTTAAATGCACAAAGATGGAGTTTTTTAACTTTTTATCAAAGTAATTAATATCACCACCAGTTAAAATGATTGCAAGATCGGAATATTGTTTTTTCAGATTCTCTATATATCCGTCCAACTCAAAGACGGCACCGTTCAAAACCCCTGCCAGAATTGCATCTTCAGTTGATCTGCCCATTATTGGGAAGTCCTCTTTCTTTTCTATCAGGGGAAGTTTTTTTGTGAATTCATGCAGGGCTCTGAACCGTAAATCCAAACCTGGCGAGATATTGCCGCCATAAAACTCCCCCTTGGCGGTTAAAAGATCGATGGTAATTGCCGTGCCCGCATCAATTATCAGTATATTTTTCCCGGGAAAAAGGGAGAACGCACCAACAGCATCCGCAATACGGTCGTAACCCAGACTCGACTTGGTTTGATAATTGTTTTTGATGGGTAGCGGAGTTTCGGGACTCAGAATTATAAAGGTCTTGAGTTTTGTGTTGAGCCATTCTCCCACCTCTGGTTTATATTCCGAAACCGATGAAAGGATGCCACAGGTAATCTCCGGATGCCTGGCAAATAGCATAGCAAGGAGATCTTCCGTGAGCTCCTGCCCGGTAGTTCTTTCAATTATTTCGCTGTCGTTGAAAACAGCAAACTTGCAAACCGTGTTTCCCTGATCAATTACCAAGTTCATGCCTTAAAACAAAAATTTCACACTATTATTTTATCCAATACCCCAATAGCCGATTTAACGTTTTTTATCTGTGGTACCCTAAGACTCAAACGCTGGTTCTCCTCTTTTAGTACTACGCTCCGCCCCATATGCTGAACAAAATTTAAAATACTTCCAAATACTCCCGACTGGTAATACTTGGATTTCGGATCCTGAATGAAATAGATAATCATTGTGGCGTTTTTAATGATTATTTTTTCCATACCGAGATTCAGCGCTCTCCACCTTAATCGAACAACGTTAAGCAATTCATTGGTTTGAGGAGGTATGGTCCCAAAGCGGTCGAGCAAGCTGTTTTCGAATGCTGCAAGTCCGCTTTCATCGGGAATATTGTCCAGCTCGCGGTAAAGTCGAATACGTTCCGACACATTATTAATATAGGTGTCGGGGAAAAGTATCTCCAGATCGGTATCAATCTGGCAATCGCTTATGTATTGTTTGTTGACCTGTTCTTCCTCGCTCACAGGGTAAAGGTCTTTAAATTCGTTTTCGCGCAGCTCAAGAATAGCCTCGTTGAGAATTCTCTGGTAGGTCTCATATCCAATATCAGCGATAAACCCGCTCTGCTCAGCTCCAAGAAGGTTTCCCGATCCACGGATGTCAAGATCCTGCATGGCAATATTAAAACCACTGCCCAAATCCGAGAACTCCTCGATAGCCCTCATCTTCCTTCGCGCCTCATTGGTCATTAGAGTTACTGGCGGGGCAAGCAGGTAACAAAAAGCTTTTTTGTTCGAACGGCCAACCCTCCCGCGGAGCTGATGAAGGTCACTGAGCCCGAAATGATGTGCATTATTGATTATAATGGTATTGGCGTTGGGAATATCCAATCCTGATTCAATAATCGAAGTTGCAACCAATACATCATAATCACCCTGAACAAATTCAAGCATGGTTTTTTCAAGCTGGTTTCCTTCCATCTGACCATGAGCAACAACAACCCTTACCGATTTACAAATTTTCCCGATTAACACTGCAAGTTCATGGATGTTCTGAATGCGGTTGTTGATGAAAAAGACCTGCCCTCCGCGGCTTACTTCATATTCTATGGCCTCCCTGATTATATCTTCGTTGAAGGTATGCAGTTCGGTTATTATGGGGTGTCGGTTAGGAGGGGGAGTGTTTATGATGGAGAGATCCCTTGCTCCCATTAGTGAAAACTGCAAGGTTCGGGGAATCGGAGTAGCGGTTAAGGTGAGGGTGTCGACGTTAAGTTTCATTTGCCGCAACTTTTCCTTCACTCCTACGCCGAACTTTTGCTCTTCATCGATAATCAGCAATCCCAGATCCTTGAATTTTATTTCCTTTCCTACCAATTTGTGGGTTCCTATAAGGATATCGATTTCCCCCTTTGCAAGTTTCTGTAAAATAGCCTTCTGATCGGCAGGTTTCCTGAAGCGACTAACATAATCGACAGTACATGGGAATTCCTTCAGCCGTTCCTTAAAAGTGTTGTAATGTTGAAAAGCAAGAATTGTGGTGGGTACCAAAATGGCAACTTGCTTCGAATCGGTTACCGCCTTGAAAGCTGCACGAACGGCGATCTCTGTTTTTCCGAAACCCACATCGCCGCAAACCAGCCGATCCATAGGGAATTCCGCTTCCATGCCTTCCTTCACATCGCGGGTTGTCTTCAACTGATCGGGAGTATCCTCATATATAAAGGAGGCTTCCAGCTCCCGCTGTAAGTATGTATCGGGACTGAAACGAAATCCTACCTGTTGTTTTCTTTCGGCGTAAAGCTTGATAAGGTCCTCAGCAATATCCTTGATTTTCTTCTTGGTAGCCTGCTTGAGTTTTTGCCATGCACCGTTGCCAAGTTTGTAAATCTTGGGAGCATCACCCTCTTTTCCTTTATATTTGGAGATTCGATGCAGGTTGTGGATGCTCACGTAGATAACATCCTGATCGCGGTACACCAGGCGCACCGATTCCTGTTTCTTGCCGCTGATCTCAATAGTTTCCAATCCCCCGAAAATCCCTATGCCATGATCCACATGAACAATATAATCGCCCGGGTTCAGTCCCGACAGTTCCTTGATGCTGATCGACTCTTTCTTGCTGTAGCGGTCGTTAAGCTGAAACTTATGGTACCTTTCGAAAATCTCATGGTCGGTGTAGAGGCAAACTTTCAGGTCGTGATCGATAAAGCCCTGGTGAAATGTTTTTAAAACCGGTGTGAAACTGATCGAGGTATCAATTGCGGCGAATATTTCGTTGAGTCGCTCAATCTGCTTTTCGCTCTCTGAGAGGATCATAACATCATAATCGTTTTCTTTCCGCTCCTTGAGGTCCGCCACAAGCAGGTCGAAGTTCTTGTTGAACACCGGCTGAGGGGAGGTGTTGAACTCGAATTTTTTCGTGGGATTGGGAACCGTGAACCCTCCAAACTCAATTTTGTTGAGCGAATGAATATCGCGGTTCAGTATCTGAGAGTTTACAATGACCTCCGATTTTACAAGTGTTTTGTCTTTCTCGTCCTCAAAGGAGGTCTTATCGTAGACCTCGTCGATTTTTCCATAAATCATCATCAGGTCGTTGGTCCAGATGGAAGTGCTTTTGGGAAGGTATTCCAGTATCGATACCCGCTTTACCAGTCGTTCCTGTTCCCATTGCATGTTGGGGATCAGGCTTATTTTTTTTATTTTCTCGAGGGATAACTGCGTCTCAATGTCAAAACTCCGTATTGATTCTATCTCTTCGCCGAAGAAATCGATCCGGTGGGGAAGGGTGGAGGAATAGGAGAAAATGTCGATTATACTCCCCCGAAGCGCATATTGCCCCGGTTCGTAAACAAAATCGACGAGTTCGAATTTATAGGTTTCCAGTAAATCCTTGAGGAATTCGCGATTTACTTTTTCGCCCTCTCGCATCTCGAAAGTGTTGTCGTCCAAACCCCTTCGGCTGATTACCCGTTCCATCAGGGCTTCGGGGTAGGTGACGATAAAACTTGCGACGCGCTTTTCGCTCAGTCGTTTTAAAACCTGGGTGCGGGTAATGATATTGGCCTCGTCAGTTTTTTTATACTGTATGGAACGAATGTAGGAGGATGGGAAAAACAGACAACGCTCGATGCCATCGAGATTGGTAAGATCGTTGTAGAAGTATGCGGCTTGTTCCTTTTCGGGGAGTATAATAAGGTGTGCTCCTTTGGTTTTTGACAGACAGGAGTGAATAAATGCAGCCTGAGAAGATCCTGAAAGCCCTTTTAATTGCAAAAATATCCCGGCCGGTTCCTGCAAAAGACCGGATATCTCGTCTGCTTCTTTACTGTACTTGTATAATCCTTCGAGCATTCTGAATAAATCGCTGCAAAAGTAGCGAAAAAGGGCTTAGGTTTTAGTTAAATCAGTAAATTTATGTTTTTAAGTTTCCGTGAAAAATATACTCTGTGGCAAAAATGAAGAAGTTAACCACAGAGTTTCGCAGAGAGCGTCACAGAGTCACACAGAGGGGAAGAAATGGAAAAAGAAACTTTGTGTAGCTCTGTGAAAATACTCCGCGTAACATGTTGGTTAAAAAAGATAACTTGTGGTAGAAAAGAATTTGAAATCCAAACTTGAAAAATATCATTAAATATGCTTGTGTTTAAATTTGGCGGGGCCTCGGTAAAAAGTCCCGAAGCGGTAAAGAACCTTACAGAAATTGTGGGCAGCTACAGCGAAAACCTGGTTGTGGTTGTTTCGGCTATGGGCAAAATGACCAACGCCCTGGAAGAGGTCGTATTCCGGTACTTTCACCAGAAAGAGGGATTGGAAGAGGCGATAAAGCTTGTTGAGGATTATCATCTGGGAATAATGGAGGGCCTTTTCCCCTCAAAATCACATGATGTTTACAAGAAAACCGGGCATTTGTTTTCAATGCTGGCATCAAGAGTTTCCGATCCCCCTAGTTTAAATTACGATTACGATTATGACCAGATTGTTTCCTTCGGTGAGGTTTTATCCACAACAATTGTTGCAGCGTACCTTAAAGAGGCCGGTCTCCGAGCCCGATGGATCGATGTGCGCCGTTCCCTGAAGTCGGATAACACCTATCGAGAAGCAAAGATCGACTGGGAACTGTCTGAAGAGCTCATAAAAAAGGATTTTTTCTTCGGGGGAGATCAGATTCTTCTCACCCAGGGATTTTTGGCATCCACCATAAATAACCTCACAACAACCCTTGGTAGGGAAGGGTCGGATTATACCGCTGCCATCCTTGCCTACATCCTTGATGCAGAAAGGGTAATAATATGGAAGGATGTTCCCGGAGTGCTGAATGCTGATCCAAAGTGGTTTGATGAAACCGTTCTGCTGCGGCAGCTTTCTTACCGGGATGCTATTGAGCTTGCTTATTACGGAGCAAGCGTAATACATCCTAAAACAATACAGCCTCTCAAGCAGAAAAATATCAAGCTGCAGGTGAAATCCTTTGTGCATCCCTCGGAAGAAGGCAGCTTGGTAGGCGACGAAGTTTATGACAAATTGATACCCTCGTTTATTTTTAAAATGGATCAGGTATTGATCTCTATTTCCCCAAAGGATTTTTCGTTCATTGCCGAAGATAATCTCGAACTAATTCTGGGCTTTTTTGCCCGGCATGGATTCCGTATTAACCTGATGCAAAACTCGGCAGTGAGTTTTATGGTTTGTGTTAATAACGACAAGACTAGGATACCTCGAGTTGTGAAGGATCTTGAGGATCATTTTCTGGTCCGTTGGGAGAACTCCCTCGAATTGATAACCATTCGGTACTTTGATGAGAGTACCATTTCAAGGGTTCTTGTGAATAAAGACAAGTTATTGGAGCAACGAAGCAAAGAAACGGTGCAGATGGTTGTGAGGGATCTTGGGAGTGTGATTAAATAGTTTGAAACCTTTAAGAAAAGCTTTATTTCAAGGTGCTATTTTTTTAAAATAAAGAAATTAATAGTGTAAGTGGTTGGAATGGTAATTATTTATGAGAATATTTTACATTCATTGATTTCATTATTTTCGCAATCACATGACTGATTCAGAGTTGATTATTACAGCTTTGGCTGAGCTTTGAACACATAAAATAGCTGAAGCCGAAAAGGCATTAGGGCTAAAGCAAAACGCCAGGGCCAGGAAAACCAAAGGAACTGTTTCCAAAAATGCGTGAAAAGAATTAGAAGTAAAAGCCGGTAAAAGTGTTGTGACTGAAGAGATTTTTCTGCCACCTAAAAAAGCAAAAGCTCAGATTGATAAGGGCGAATAGGTTTGTTAATGCTTCAAAGTCCAATTTCCAATCGATTAGTAAGTAGTTCAAGAGATCAACGTCTTCTAATTTCCGATTAAGGTCTTTTTCGGTTCGGAAATAGAAACGCTGCATTCATAATTCCATTATGCCCACTTTATCAAGAATTTTGAGTAAAAATACGTATGCCATCCAAGTAAAAATACTTATTCTTAATACCTGTGGTACAATAATTTCATTTTTATTTAACCATTAGTAAATCTTAACATAGTGCTTGAAAACTATCTTTACAAAAATTACTTTTCAAGATGACTCAGACCCTGAAAACCCGCCTTCTTTTAATGTTTATTCTTTTTTCTTGCTTGTCTGTTGTTGTTGTGATTTTACTAAACACTTCCTATTTCAGAAATCGGGAAAGAGTGAGCAGCGGTGTTACAGAAATAGGCGTTTTGCAAATGAAATTTTTAGAAGACTTTCGAACAATTGATTTATTTTTCAGCACTGACGCAATCAATAATCAGTTTTTCCAGACAAAAAGTTGTTTAAATCTTGAAATGCATCAGAAAAAGTCCGCTTTGCTTAAATCAGAAATTAGTCAGTTTGAAAAGAAAAAGTCAGGCAATTCCGAACAATTATCCTCTGAATTCCAATATCTTATTGTAGGAATGGCTGAATACGATCTTATCTTGTCACAGCTGTTGGATTTGTTACTTGAGCGCGGTTTCAAGGATGATGGCGTTATAGGTGAAATGCGACATTACGCTCATTTACTTGAAAACTATCCTGAAGTGGAACAAACCCTTATATTGAGTTTGAGGAGGCACGAAAAGGATTATATTATCCGAAATGAAAAGCAATATATCTCTGAGCTTCGAAAGTTGGCAAATAGAACAGAAGATGAAGTCTCATCTAATCCAAATATATCATTTCAAAAGAAAGACACAATTCTCTCCTTATTAGAAAATTATGTTCTGTGTTTTAATAAAATGGTCATTCTTGATGAGAAAATTGGAGTAAGAACCTCGTCAGGTTTAAAGCAGCAACTTAATCAAAAAGAAGAAAAAATACTTGCATCTTTGAATGAAATTGTCAGCAATGCCAATAATTCAGCTCAGCATGCTTTTCAGAAAATGGAGGTCTATTATATTGCTTATTTTGTGATTATTTTTGTTCTAAGTATAATTGTAAGTATTATAATTTCAAGACGAATAACAGCCCCCCTATCAGCACTTACTGACCATATTCAGATGCTTATAAAGTCTGATTTCAAAAAAAAGGAAATCCCTGAGTTTGGAAAACCCCATTACGAAATTGAAGTATTATACAGTGAATTCCATAAGATGATTGAACGTTTAAATCTGAGAGACCGACAAAGAGATGAAGCTGAGAAAGCGCTGCGACTTAATGAATTAAAGTACCGGCAACTGGCAGATATGTTACCTCAATGCATATTTGAAACGAATGAAGTAGGGAATTTTAATTATGTGAATAAAACCTGGGTTGAAACTTTTGGATATTCATATAAAGATGTTCAAGATGGACTTAACCTAATTGAGGTTATTAAGTCGGACAATATGAATCCTGTTGTTGAAGGCAAAGAGTTTAATTTTAAAGAATCTATTGGAGTAAGAAAAGATACTTCGACATTTCCTGCCATGGTTTATTCAAATTCAAAGATGGTTAATAATAGAGTTGAAGGGTATACAGGAATAATAATTGATAATACTGAAAGAAAAAAATATATTGAAGCTCTCGAAAGGGAAAAAAAGAAAGCGGAAGAGTCGGATCGGCTCAAGTCCGCTTTTCTTGCCAATATGTCACATGAAATCAGGACTCCGATGAACTCTATTATCGGATTTACTAGCTTGCTTGCCCGAAACGGTCAAATGGATAAAACCCAGAATGATTACATACGATACATTAGCCAGAGTGGCGATATGCTTCTTCATATAATTGATGATATTATTGATTTTGCGAAAATCGAAGCGGGCGAATTAACTATCAGGAAGCAGGAATGCATGCTTAATAAAATGCTTGATGATCTGAATTTCAAGTTCAGGGAAATTATCAAAGACAGGGGAAAAAGCAAAGTTGAGTTATCTTTGATTAAAGGCTTTCCAGAGGAGACACTTACAATAATAACAGATCCACACAGGTTGTCACAAATACTCACTAATCTATTATCCAATGCATTGAAATTCACCGAAAATGGCGCAATTGAGTTTGGCTATGAAATTATTTCCGAATCGAAGGCCGAGTTCTTTGTTAAAGATACAGGAATCGGAATCGCTAAGAAAGATCAGAAGATAATTTTTGAGCGGTTCAGGCAGGTCGACGGGTCCCTAAAACGCAATCAAGGAGGCACAGGCTTGGGACTCGCAATAACGAAAAATTTGGTTCAGCTTATGGGTGGTAAAATAATGGTTGAGTCTGAACTTAGCAGAGGAGCGTCTTTTTTTGTTGAATTGCCTTTTGAGCGGGCAAACAGAATAATTGAAGACCAGCAATCAATATTATTTGATAGTAATCGACAAATAAACTGGGATGGAAAAACTATACTAATTGCTGAGGATAATAACTCCAACTTTGCATTATTAGTGGAGAGCCTTAAAAATTCAGGAGTTGTTGTTATTCGGGCACATAATGGAGAGGAAGCAATTTCAATTGTTGAAAGGCATCAGGAGATAGAGATGGTTTTAATGGATGTGCAAATGCCGGTCCTAAATGGTTATGAGGCAACCAGCAGAATAAAAAAGTTCAGACCTGAGTTGCCTATTATAGCGCAGACGGCTTATGCTCTTTCGGGTGAGCGGGAAAGATCTTTGAAAGCAGGATGTGATGATTATCTTTCGAAACCCATTAATATTGGTTTGTTATATTCAAAAATGTCACAATTCTTAGTAAGTAATGATACATTGGTTCAATTAGCTCGGTAATATGCCTTTGCCAATAATGACTATTATTGTAATTATTGTTTAAATATTGCTGTATTCTTTTGACTTACAGATGCTGCATCCTTTGCAATATCTTCGCTTTAGATTATTCTGTTCACCAGAATAGTATGCTCAAGTATAAACTTAATTTGGTAAGTATACCAATTAGCCTTAGGGCAGAGCGATTGAAGCTTTAAACTTTAAAGCAAAGCGCATCATTCAGCGCAATAATAGCCTCTTTGTAATTCTCTCTGTTAATCACAAATTGAATGTTGATCTGGCTGAGGGATTGAGACATAGCCGCAATATTTATATTTCTCTCTGCAAGAGCAGCTGTTGCTTTGGCGATTACCCCTGGTTTGCTGATTGAGGTTCCGAGGCCGCAAACAATAGAACAGGGGAGAACCGTGATTTTTGTATATTTGCTTTTTAACTCATTCAGGAGTTCATCTTTAAGGTCTTTTTCCCATATCACCTGTGTGATGCTGTTAGCATTGGTTGCTTTAAGGATGTAACTTACTTTATAGCTTTGGTATATCTGCATGATTCCTAAGTCAAAACCAACCTGCCCAACCATCAGCGGATCATGAACCTCTACTGCAACCACCTTGTCGGTTCCTGTGATGATTTGCACTTTCCCATCTTCCGAAATAAAATTTTTTGAGATAAGGGTTCCCGGATGTTCCGGTTCAAATGTGTTTTTTAGACGGATATTGATTCCTGCAACTTCAAGCGGTTTGGAAGCTTTTGGGTGAATGGCTTCCATGCCAACATCAGCGAGCTGATCAGCTACATTATAATTGGTATGACCAACAGGAACCGATTTATCAACGCCCACGATATTGGGATCGGCCGACGAAAGATGGAATTCTTTATGGATAACGGCTTCATCCGCTTTTACAGCCACAGCTATTTTACTGAAAGTCACTTCCGAGTACCCCCTGTCGAACTCCCTCATAATCCCTTCAGTTCCCTTTGTGTATCCGGTTGCAACAGGTAAAACCTTTGAGAAATCGATTCCGTTGAAGGCTAGCTGAATGCGCTCATCTATGGTGAGAAACTCTGGATCATTGAATCCGCAGAGATCGATAAAGAGGCTTTTTACGCCATTGTTTTCAAGTATGTTAACTGAGTTAAAAGCCGAATGCGCCTCTCCAATACTAGAGAGAATTTCGCGAGCAGCCAGCAGGATGTTGGTTTTGTTGACATAACCCGTGGCCAACACAGCGGCAAGACTTTTAAGGTAGTTCTTGGCCTGGCAGATACGCTCAGTGATAAAATCATCCGCCTGTTTAAGATTCAGTCCGATGGGTGCCAGTTCAGTGTTAATAGCGACGAGCTTTAGCAACAAATCATCCAGAGCTTCAATATAGTCCTCCCGTTTCTCGAACTTCGCATATATGCCGGGAGTACCGCTTTTCTTATGCTCAAGCAGCCAGTTGGTTACATTGTTATATGCGGATACCACAAGAATACGATTGTAATAATCCCCTTTCTTTCTTTGTCCGATTACAATATTCCTCAGAACCTCCTCGAATCTTGACATCGACGTGCCGCCGATTTTCTCTACTGTTAACATGCTTGGATTTTGTTGTTTTCGGGGGACAAAAGTAAGCAGAAATATTAAATTGCTTTCAGTTTTTTGGAATTTGGGTAAAAAAACTTTCAAAAGGAAACAATGGCCCGGAATAAATAGTTTTCAAGTCGGGAAACTGACATCACTCGGTAGAATTCAAATATTTTCTTAGCTTTGAAATAGTATTGCTAAATGTTTTCTAATATGCCTGTTAAACTAATTCTCAAAAAAGAATGGGGAATCGTGCTCCTCTTGCTTTTATTGACGCCAATGTTTTTTCTAAATATGAAGGATTGTCACGACTGGGGTGGAGATTTTGCCCAGTATATCCATCAGGCAATTAATATTTCCAAGGGAATATCACCCTCTCAGACCGGATATATTTTTAACGATCAGTATCCTTTTGCGCCAAATTGTTATCCAAATGGTTTTCCACTTATGTTGGTTCCTGTTTATATTACCGCAGGAAACAGTATTCTCGCATTCTCCTATTTCATGACAACTCTACTATTTCTTTTGGGAATAGTGTCCTTTTACTTTTTAAGAAACTCTTTTGGTAATCTGGTTGCTGTTATTGGTGTTCTGATTTTGGTATATAATCCATGGACGCTAAGATTCAAGATGGAAATCCTTTCTGATATTCCTTTCACTCTGTTCTTAATGCTCTGTATTATATTTTATACTAGGATTCGCCTGAGATCTAATTCCGTGCTATTCCCTATTTTATTGGGTCTTCTAATAGCATGGCTGATTATGATCCGAAGCGCTGGCTTTATAGTACCCCTTGCAATTCTTTTTGATCAGGCTTTACTTGCTGGAAGAAATAGGTTTACTGATGGGGAATGGCACTTAAATTGGAAACTGGGTGTTTATTCACTTTGTACTACAGGAATAGTTTATCTGGTATTTACAAAATTGATTTTCCCAATCGAAACGGATGCATTTTCTTTTTACTCATCCTCGGTATCGTTTTATGAAATCAAACTAACCATGCTCCGAAACGCCGATTATTACATTCAGAACTTCCAAAGATTTTTCCAACCGGAAGTTGGTATTTATAGCGCGATCCCTTTAATAATAAAGTCATTTGCATTAAGTTTTTTCATAGTGGGTTTTTTATTCAGTTGTATAAAGAGCTTCGGATTTATTGAGATTTTGACATGCATGTATTTCCTGATCATTTTTTTGTTTCCGAATTTGACCCAGGGAATAAGGTTGCTATTCCCGATGATACCTGTTAGTTTGTATTATATAATCTTGGGTTTAAAGTCGATAAAACCTGAATCACGGATAAAACCAGCTGTATTTGCCATTGCTCTAGGCTTAATCAGTATTCTCCAATATGAACCGGGTATTCAGAAGATCATCATTGAAAAGAATCGGTTATTGTTGGGACCGCAAGAGCCCGAAGCTTTGGAAGCATTTAAAACTATAGCTGAAATCACGCCAACTGACGCAAAAATCGCATTCAATAAACCCAGAGTGTTGTCGCTATATGCAGGAAGAAGTAGCCTGGCTAATCATTATGCCCAGGATATTAGTAGTCTGACCCAAAAATTAGCTGAGGAAGATATAAACTACTTTTTGTTATGCACAGATCTTCCGAATCCTTCTCTTCAGAAGTACCTGGCAGAAAATCATATTAGTGTTCATCTCCTATGGAAAAACACAAAGTTTGAATTGTATAGCAGGGACGTTCAGGAATAGATGGGATAAACCTGAATCTACCTCAGAAATCTCAGTGGCATAGAATGTAATTCCTTCACCACTTCCCCATGCTGGTATACTATTTTTCCATTTACAAATGTGGTTTCGATTTTATGGTGCAGGATTTCACCTTCCAGGGGAGACCAATGACACTTATATAAGAGGTTGGAAATGGAAACCTCGAATGACTTTTCAGGGTTCACCAACACCAGATCGGCATAGTAACCTTCGCGGATGTATCCTCGGCGGTCGATCTTGAACAGGTCGGCCGGAGCATGACACATTTTATGAACGACCTTTTCGATTGTAAAGACTCCGCGTTTAACGAACTCAAGCATGGCCAGCAGGCTGTGCTGTACCATGGGTCCACCTGAAGGAGCCTGGAAATATCGGTTTGCCTTTTCAATAAGGGTATGAGGCGCGTGATCGGTGGCAATCACGTCGATTTTATCTTCGATTACTGCGTCAATAAGCGCAAGTCGGTCTCTTTCCGTTTTAATAGCAGGATTCCATTTGATCAAGGTATCCCTGCTTTCATAATAGGTGTCGTTAAACCAAAGGTGATGAATGCAGCCCTCAGCGGTTATGTTCTTACCTGTGACCGGGCCCTTTTCAAAAAGTGATAACTCACGTGCGGTTGAGATATGGAGCACATGCAGTTTAGAATTGTATTTGTGTGCGAGCTCCACTGCGAGGGAGGATGAAACATAGCAAGCCTCTTCGCTGCGAATAAGTGGGTGGCACATCATAGGGATATCCTCGCCGTATTTTTGCTTACACATGGTAATATTGTTCCGGATGATAGTCTCGTCCTCGCAATGGGTTGCAATTAGCACCGGAGATTCGGCAAATATTTTTTCCAGGCTGGAACGGTTGTCAACAAGCATGTTTCCGGTAGAAGCGCCCATAAAAATCTTAACTCCGCAGGTGGTGGCAGGGTCCACTTTACGTATTTCGCTGATATTGTCGTTTGTGGCCCCCAAGTAGAAGGAGTAATTGGCATGTGAGCGGGAAGCTGCTAATTCGAATTTTTCAGTTAGGGAAGGGATTGTGATAGTTTGCGGATGGGTATTTGGCATTTCGAGGTATGAAGTAACCCCTCCGGCAACTGCTGCAGCCGATTCGGTAGCGATTTCACCTTTATGGGTCAAGCCGGGTTCCCGGAAATGGACCTGATCGTCGATAACGCCCGGCAGGAGATATTTGTGTTCTCCGTGAATTATTAGGGTATCTTTATCTGCAGGGATTTCGGATTCTGAAACTCTGGAGATAAAATCGCCGTCAATCAACACATTTCCTATAAAGGAACGGCCTTCATTGACGATCATTACATGGTTGATCAGAATTTTTGACATGTTCAGTCGGGTCTTTTATAAGATCTGAAAAAGCTGGTAAGCTTCATTTTTACCACACCCCACATGGCTTCATAAACAATTCCCCCATTCATTTTGGATGAACCTTCCTTTCGGTCGGTGAAGATAATAGGCACTTCAACGATGTGGAAGCCATATTTCCAGGTGGTAAACTTCATTTCAATCTGGAAAGCATAACCTTTAAATCGAATTTTGTCAAGGTTAATGGTTTCAAGGACCTTGCGGGAATAGCAAACAAAGCCCGCGGTTGCATCCCGAACGGCCATCCTGCTGATAAACCGCACATAAACCGATGCAAAGTATGATATCAGGACACGCCCCATGGGCCAGTTTACAACATTTACCCCCGAGATATAGCGTGAGCCGATGGCCATATCTGCTCCTCCCTTAACACAAGCGTTACGGATGTTAATAAGATCTTCGGGATTATGTGAGAAATCAGCGTCCATTTCGAAGATGTATTGGTAGGGTCTTGCGAGTGCCCATTTAAATCCCTCTATATAAGCGGTACCTAAGCCGAGTTTTCCTGCCCTCTCATATATATGGAGCTGGTCAGGAAATTCGAGTTGCAGCCTTTTAACGATTTCACCCGTTC